>Ga0065711_1000558_pt1 | contig 90254 bp, 57 predicted proteins | sample Hoacrofraction12_FD_59098 | JGI IMG/M metagenome (GOLD analysis project Ga0065711, IMG submission 59098) | Hoatzin crop microbial communities from Cojedes, Venezuela - Epithelial fraction 12 v2 (version 2) | ecosystem: Host-associated > Birds > Digestive system > Esophagus > Crop | place... | reverse complement strand
CTCTGGAGATATTCAAGACCCGCCTGGACAAGGTCCTGTGCAGCCTGCTGTAGGTGACCCTGCTTCGGCAGTAGGGTTGGACTAGATGACCCACAGAGGTCCCTTCCAACCCCTACTATTCTGTGATTCTTTGATTCTGTGAACGTGAACACCAAGATATGAACATACACGTGACAAGAAACTGGCACCTCCAAATACGAATGCTGAAGCGACAATTTGTTTCTGATATGACAGCCTTTTGTCTTCCAAGGAAGACTAGCAGTGAACTGATGCTTCATGCAGGAAATAAATCAATTGTAAGCGTATCACAATACTCCTCAGACTCCCTATTTTTGGTAACTTTTTTTTTTTTAAATACTACTCTTTCGATAACATCTGGATGAGAATCTAATTATCTTTCTCATTCCATTGGGAGGGAGAAAGGGGTTAATTATATTTCAGTTTTATTTAGAAATAGAATTACAATGAGAAGCATGTAGCCAAAACATATTAGCCACAGTAGGAAATAGGATTTAATATAGAATTTTTAAAAACAATCTACCACTTTAATGCAAAAAACATTATGATGCAAACTCTTAGGACAGGCAGACTTCTTTTTAATTTTGTATTATTTAAGCCTGTCTTCTAAAGATCTGCGTGCTGATGTGACATGAATATCTAAGCCAGTAATAACTGCGGCTAGATATTACATAAAAAGATTCATACCTATCGTTACCTAGTGCTTTTCCCCCCAGAAGAATTGTGCAGAATTTACAATATGTGGCTGAGATACAGTACATAAAAATGCAATGCTCCATCCATCACTGATGCAGAATTGGTTCAGGCATGAAACATGATAGTAGTTTAACTGCAACAGTGCACGAAAGTTAAAGGCAAGAAACTATTAAATCCTATTATTGATATTTGGGTAGGCAGAATGTCATTGAAGGGCAGCTTCTCTTTTTTCTCCTGTTCTCCAAAGGCAAAACAAACTACTGAGAGAGAGTAGCACAAGTAGTCAAGAGCTCAATTAAAATTTTAGCCTGAGAATTTAAACTTTTAAAAATGGAGTTGAATCACATTGTAACCCATAATAGCTGTGATGCTTAACAGGCCCACAGTGAGCTTGTTTCTCAGCACTGCTAACCATTTCCCATTCCCCTTGCAGAGGGTGCTACCTGAGCTTGGGACATTGAGAGGAGGTCAGGATCAGTCCTCCAAGGGTTGGGGAGAGATCCCTAAGAGACAGAGGTTGCAGGCATGATTGACACACCAGTCAATCACCTTCCTGACAAGAAGAGTAAAAAATTCAGTTCTCATTCAAGTTTGCTTTCTTTATCAGTACAGGCACTTGCAGATTTGGGATCATGAATGTATATACAATACAAAAGATCTGCCTCTAGCAATTATCTTACAGTGTGCTGCAGTGTCACACGCAATTAGGACTGCTCCTTCAACACAGCAGACAGGTGTACTTCTTGCCCAGAATTATTTTTCATTGGACAGCACCATGAAGGAAACTGGAAAAGACAAATGGAGAAAGCGGCTAGAGCAAATGGGGGCATTCAAAGTGCCTGAGAAAGTGGAGAGCCTGAAGAAAAGCAGTATAAGGTGAAGGACGAGAAAGATGCCTAATGCAAACCTCAGAAAACTCAGCCTGTCTTCTCCCAAATGCCACTGAGAACACATGTAGGACATGTGACAGCATCACGGGTAGACATTCAGAGATGCTCCTATGGGATACCCAGCATCTCTCCAACTGGGAGAGGGAGACAGCTGGAGCGGGACAGAGGCAGTCAGTTGTGGTGGGGACAACTCCCTGCATGCTGCCATGGGGTTACATTCAGCCCTGATGCACAACATCAGGCTCCTCTGGTTTTTGCTACCTCTGCATTCATCTTCAGACAAACTACTTCCCTTCTCTCCTTGCTGGGCTGTTTGCGTTTTCATGAATTCACATCAGCAATATTCAGTGCTTGTGTGGCATTTTTTAGAGGCAGAGCTAGGAAAATAATCCAGTGCTCTGTCTGCCTCAGCAGTGTCCTGGTGGGAGCTGCCAAGCCAGACAGGGGCTGTGGAGGGTTAGGGGAAGGAAAACTCTGTTCCCAGAGATCAGAGGAATGGGATCAAATATGCCAAGACGGAAAATTTCACGTCACAACTGCATGTACGCTGAACAGCTATCAGTAATTTGCAGGCTTCTATTGGTATCAAAAAACCTTTGATAAGGTTTATAAAGCTTTTTTTTCCAAATGAAAGAATACAGATTAAAAACAAAACCTCTCTGAATCTGTTTTGCATGGGTTATTTTGCAGCCAGATGCTGTGGCTGCTCTAGCCGCTGTTCCCCTTTGCCACTTTGATACAACCAGAGAGCAGGTCATGAAACTTTCCTATCTCCCTCACATAACTGGGAATGGGATCCTGACTATGTGTGCAAAGATCTTTGATTTAAAAGGCCAATTCAAATGATCTTTGACCTGTCCAAGGTTTTTAATCTTCAGATAAGAAATAAAAGAAATGTTCAGCTTCCTAGGAGATGCTTCTCTTCCTCCCCTCAAATATTTTAAATACCAGTGGCACAACACAAGACGTGCAAAGTAAAAATAAAGACCTCGTCTGTGATTTTTACTGTTAAACTGACCATGTCTTTCCTTTGCATGATGAAGATGTGTGAATTTACACATTAAAATACCATGTATTTGAGAAACAGGCCAAGAGAGCAAGCCATCTGGCATCTAAAAAATACTGTGACAAATCTGACACTTTCCAGATTTTTATGAATTGCTTCCCACAGCTCAAACAAACAAATTAAAGGTCACTAAAAAGGGAAAAATGTGCATTTGTACCTGGTTTGCTTCCTTATGCTTTAGGTTGGTCTGAGAATGTGAGATATTTTACTTTTGCGTTTTGGGAAGGAGGGCAAAGAGGAGGTTGTGGGAGGATTGAGGGGCCTTTGCCTTAGAAATTGAAGGCAAATCATTCAGCCTTCGCTGGAGACCTTGACTAATCAGGGAACCAGCAGAAGCCAGGAGTATGAAACCTGGCTGAGAGAAGACCTGAGTTTTATTCAGGCTATTATCTATTTCTGTTAGTGCCTATTTAACTTCAACAATTTTTTCTTTTTCAAGAGTCCGTAATCTGCCTTCCCCTTGGAGACCTGAATGCCATCCCCACAAGAATCAATAGATCTCCTGGCATAAAAGACTTTTAAAGTGAGAGGCTGAACTTTGTGTAACTACAGCAGAAGAGAACTTTCCTGCTCATTTCAAGGAGACAAAAATAAAGGCACCAACATTTTTAGGCACCTTAAGGACCTTTTCCTGAGGAAGCCACCTTCTTCACAGAGGAGCTGTTGGTGATCATCTGTACAGAGCCTGATCACTGTCAGCTGGACAGCAAGTCTGACAACGAGGATGTGTCCTTGATGAAGCCTACAACTCCTAAAGTTTTCTCACACACTCCTTGCCACAACAGTACTTGTCAAAAAGATAATCCAAAATCTCTCATACATCACTGTATCTTTCCATAGGTTAATGGCTGTGTTGATATAGACTTCAACGGCTGAAATCAGGCCCTGAGATCAAGCACCGTCAAGCTGGATTTTGAGCCCTATCTTGTGTCAGTCCAGCCTGTACCACAGGTAATAGCCTTATATTATCAATCACTTTCTGTACACCCTTCCACCTCCACAGAAGCTTTCTTATCACTTTAGCTTTCAGTTTAGGAGTTTCACATACATTTTCACCAGCTGCACATGGTAAAAGGGATTTCCAGATCCAAGACTTGAGGAGTAAAACCCGTAAACCCCAGGCTTAAGTCCTGGCCCTAGAAAGTTTTGGGCTGAGTTCTCATGGATGACAATAGAAGCAAGGTTTCATTCATGGTCAGTACACACAATTATTTATATTAGTGTAGGTTACATCACCATGTTTGTGAACTCACCTACTTTTACTCAGAAACACAGATGCTGAAGTGCTCTTTCAGTTACTTGCTAAAAAATATCAGCCATCAGCTTAAAAACTTCTCTCGTAAAAGATTCGTCAGGAAACACAACTATTTTAAAATGCACTTTGCTGTATCAAATCAAAAAGTGACCCTTGAAAATGGCTAAATTAATTAGAGTATCATTGCTTGAGGCATTTCCTATCTTTGCTTGAGGTATTTGCTATCTTTACTTGTCAGAGGGCAGCTAAGGATGTGGGAAACTGTGTGTTTTTAAATAATGTTTCCTGGGTTCCATGTACAAGTGCATTGATCTCTTTAGGCATTTAAAATCCCTAGATTTTCCATCAAAAAATTCAACTTCCAAATGCTGAAATTATTGTTGTTCCAAACTAAGAAGTACTTCCTTAATTGCCAAGTATAGAAGCAAATACTCCCATCTGAGCCAGCTCTTCAGAAATGGCAGTTTGTGACCAAGGTGTGTGCTCTGTGTCAGCAAGGATACAGAGCTCCTGGTGACAAAGCCATTCAGGAATACAAATAGCTGAATTCCTCCTGAATTTAGGAAAAACCCCCTAGATTTCCATGATCTGCTACATGCTGCCTTCTATAAGAAAAAAATTTAAAAATCCAACCAAAACCATATTCCTTCAGTCTTGTAGCCTCTCTCCCATTCAAACGTAAGCGAATTGGTTATCTGGACCAAGGTTTGGGAAAAAGATGCTTACTATAGGCAAAAGGAAAGCCTTTAAGATAACGCTATGTTAAAATTCCTTAAATATAAAAAGCAAAGACATCTTTAGAAGCTACGGGCCACACTGGGGGCAAAACAGTCTCACGGGACTGAATCTGATCTACATCCCATCCAACGCAGGTTTTAGTTGTGCTCTGCCTCCCTCTGATGCTCCAGGATTCTGTCATTTTTATACTCTGGGTATGTTTTATAGTATGTTATGCCAGTGAGACATTTTAAACACAAGCATGACTGTGCAAAGTGGTGCCCCAAGCTAATCATTCCTCCATTTAAACCAGTAAAATAGAGGAGACTGGCACAGTGATGGGTTACTGTCAAAACATGAAGAAAGTGACAAGAATAGGTGTAATGATAGAGCTAAACTCCTTGTCCTTTACAGACAGATTTTAAGCATGACCAAACCACAGCAGAATTAAACAGTTGTATTTGAGCAGGGCTCCAGGCAGCTTGCCCATTACCAAAGAACACAAAAGGGATAAAGAGCAAATGTAAGCTCCCAAACTGGTGTAGGCAGCCGCCAGATACCCTGGTAAGAGCTCCCCACTGCAGACCCTGACTCACTTGCATGGCTGAGCAGGAAAGGTTGGGCTTCCCTCCCTGTACCTTACAGAGGCAGAGCAACTTCTAGCACTGTGGCAAAAGAGGTGTCAAACATCTTTTCAGAGATTGAACAAAGCCCTGATGCTAACCCCAGATCTGTTACTGACCCACTTGGTGCTCTTTGGAAAGGCAGTGTTTCCCCTTACACCCTTGTCAGCTCAGGCTGCAGACTTGTTGGGGAAAGGACTATCTTCTCCTTGTGAGAAGTGCAGTCTGACCTCAGCATACCCCAGGCTCATGCTGACCTTGGCCTCCTTGCCATAACGTCTAAGAAACTCTCCTCCAGGCTGACTTTATGCAATGAATGCAGATCTTGGTTAAATGCTCTGCCACACACAGTGTGTACAGTGAAGGAGGCTTTGATGCACCATGATGTATTTATTCCTAGATTTTCTGGATTTGGGAAGCCTTCACTAATATCTCATTTCTTTGGCAAGGCCAGGAACACATACCTCGGAGAATGGTGATTATCTCAGGAATTTCAATGCTGAGCAAATGACTCACTGAGCTTTTAGCCCTCAACGCCGAACTAAAATCTAATAAGAAAAGCTTAGAGGGGGGAAAAAAGTTCATTTCACTGCAGAGAAGGACTTCTGGTTGCAAAGAAAATGAATGAAGTAGTCTGTTTAGCTTGAACTGTCTGTGGAGAGGTCATTCATCAATAGATCATGCAATTTATTCCTTCGACATTTGCCAGTGACTCTCAAGAGCTTTGATAACAAGATCTTTACTGCCAGGCCCTAATTTCCTTTAAAGTTTTCCTGCTTAGTAGAAGTGTTTAGAACAAGAAGAGTTTGTCTCTTAGTTCTGATTTGAGAAACCTTTGTTAAACATTACCAGTAAAATAGTAAAATCATTGATGTTGGATCTAGAAGGATGGAATGTTTAAAGATCATTTATTTCTCATTTCTTTTAGTGTTCTCCTCCCAAAGAGTTGTATCAATAAATTTCTATGAGGATTTTATATTCTGTATGCACTCTGAAAAAAAACTTTTTTACCACCATACATACTCCAATGAACATATATCCATGAACAACAGAAAACATAATTTACTAACATGCACATACAGCATATGAGGGACAGAGCTAACAAGTTTCTGAGTGTGAAGACTTTGTCTGCCTCTGGCTCTTTGCTTGTGCATGTGCCATCTTTAGAGCAATGAACAAAAGCAATAATGTGGAAGCCAGCCTGACCTCTCACCCATGGGAGGGACAGCAAAGAGAAATACAAAGGAGAAAATTAAATGAGACTTCTCATTTTGGAGAGAAATATAATTTACTATGCAATAAAGGAGTGAGAAAAAGAAGAGTTTGGTATTGCTTGCTAAACTTCATCAAATCCACAAGAAAGCCAAGCTGTCAATCAACCATTTACATCTCAGATTCAAAATCAAAAATCTAAACAGCACAACTGAATTTTACTAAAACTCAATCCAAAGTAGCTCAAATCACAGATTTTTCAGACTCAGCACAGCCTTTATTTGTCTGATCAGGACAGAAATTAGGATAGGGATGCTGAGCTGGTGAAGCCACACACTGAGTTGAGAAGTGAAAATCCCAAAGTGCTTGTCAATGTTATATCCTCTTGGACATACTTTTATTTCCCAGTCCATATACTCAGATCCAGCATGCCATGTCAAGGTCTACTCTGCTACCTGACTCCACAGTTGGCGGTTGATATGGTTCCTTTGATGTGCAAATTACTAGGGCAAGTAAAATAATGAGTAGAGGAAAAACACATGCTGCTGTGATACCTGTATAATCTAATTAGTGCCTCTTTCTTATCTATGAATTATAAATTTCTATAAAACACACACACACTTGATTTGTAAGGCTAGGCCTTAAGAGCTTTTTCATTCCCTTTCCATTGTTACAGGACAGCATGCCATTGTCAGGCAGATTAAAGGCAAGGCTAACAAGCGATTGATGGGACCGGGGGAGGATTGCTTTGGGAGACAGCCAAGTCAGCGACACGATAAAATGTAATTTCATTTGCTGTGGCTATGAAATGTGCAGTGTTGGCCCAGTATAAAGATTTTCAAACTCACTCAGAAGAATTCAACAAAGCTTTCAAAAAACAGTTGCTGAAATATGGTCAGCAGTGGAGGGAAGGAAGAGGGATCAGCCACAGCCTTCATTCTGCTGAGTTCCTGAAACAGCCATCCAGCAAAATAGTTCTCCTTCAGGCCAAAAGGAAATGTTTCCAAGTTTACACAGGGTACATAACACAGCCCGGCTGATGCTTCAGCAGAGATGATCACAAGAGTAAGAGAATGGAAATGAGCCCTCAGTGAAGTCCGTGCCTGAAGTATTTTGGAACTATTTGAATTAGAGTGTGCTGGATTGCAATACAAGAAGAGCTCTTGTCTGACTTCTCATCTCGTCCCCATCAAAGAGCGAACCTCCAGAAAAACGTGTTTCCAGACAGTGTCTCATCAATGTGAAGCCCTCCAGCTGTACTAATTGCAGCTCTGTACGGTGTCACTTGATAAGTATGGAAAGAACTTTTTAAATATCTCAAGAGCAAACTGGATTTTATGGAGGAAAGAAAAGGAAATAGAGGATTTGGGACCTCGCTGTTTAAATTAAATTCCTTCTGGCACATTTATTAGATAAAAGTACAGTCCTGTACTTTGGAAGTGTCTTCATTTTACTTTAAAGAACATTTTCATCCATTACAGCAGAGAAGGTGGTTGGTGAGACTATTGTACTTCAGGCAGTCAAACCCAGGCCCATTGAATCCTGGTTTGTAATATATCACTCAGAGGGCTGCTGTTCCTGCGGTTTTTACAACCAGTCCTTTTATTAATTATTTGCATTGTAACAAGGAGAGACCAAGAGAAGAAACTGGGGCATGCTAACACAGCCACTGTATATTCTGAATTTATAAGACAAAATAATTCCTACCCCAAAGACCTCAAGCTCTTCAAACCTATGCAGAGGGACTCCTGGAAAAATGTGTTAAATAGAAGAAAATAATGGCTCATATCACAACCATTAGTAGCATCATGCAACTCAGGTCAATTGGTCCATGCAAAACCAGCAAGAATGCAGCTTAGTAGCTGGCAGGGCTTTTACACCATGCCCCAGGGGCAGTTCTCCAACATGGATCCCTGCTCAGCTCTCCCTTCTGTGCTGCAACCCTGGATTGCCTCAGAGGATGCAGAAACCTGTGGTAAATCTGCTCTGTAGGAAAGGATACTAGTTGTTCCACCACACTGCATTTTTGGCCAAGAGTGGAGTGTCATCCATTCAGCCCATCACAGGCATCCAGCAGTGCAGCAAATTTCTTCTGAGTCCTTTAATCTATTTCAAAGAATAAAACCACTTTTACAAGGAGCCATTTCAGCTGCAATAATGATTCCTGCATGGCACAGTTTAGTATTTAATAGATATATCACCATCTGTTCTAGCTTTAAACAATAAATCGGAGACAACGGAACCAGCAGCTGCAATCTGCTGCACCAGCAAAAAAACATAGTAGAGGAAGGAGGTGAGTGAATACATGCAGTACATGCACAGAAAATTATTGCAGGGGAAACTTTCTCAAGGTACTCTGCAAGACAGAGCTTATTGCTACATTCTGTATTCTACACAGTATGTATCCATCGTATTTTTTCTTATGCTTTAGATAAACCAGTGGGGGAGAGGAGGGAATAGAGCTCTGTGCTGAAACAGTGAATCCCCATCGATGTCAATTTCTTCACAACAAACAGGGATTAACAGCAAGACTTTTTTCTGATACTGGAGAGATGATAAGGTTAAAGGCAGTGGGGAAGACAACACGTTTTTCTACGGGCTGCGAATGGATCCAAGTTGGAGCTGGGGTTTATTTCCTGCTAAACAGAGTCCTCATTTTCCACAAGGCATGCCTTTGCCAGCAATGCAGCACCAAGGGGCAGCGATGTTTCTGGAATCAAGAGTAATACATTGAACAGGCGTCAGTTACGGTCGCAGTAAATTCGTAGGCAGACTATGTTCCTTTTCTGCATCTTTTTCTAGACAGCTTCTCTGCCAGTGAGCTAAAGCAATAATTTGACTCTTTTCACCAACCTGCATACAGAGTGTCTCTAGTCAAACAGTTATAGCCTGGACTATAAATTTAGTTGTGTTTGAAAAGGTAAAATTACGTTTCACAAGGTTTTTCTAAGGAAAATTTTGCAGCTGAATAAAAATCAAGCAAATAGATGATAAATCTTTTTAAGTGTGTATAAGAGCATGACTATAAAAAAGTCTGTAAGGATATGCAACAGAAGATCTAAGATTTTGGATCTGATTTTAAGCTTATGTCATCTTTATACCTCACTCCAATGACATCTGTCAAAATCAAGAATAACGTAGCTACTGTCAGGAGAGTTAAACCCAAGTTCAGAAAACACAGCTGGAATCCTCAGTGTCTTAATGTCTCACACATTCAGTAGTCCTATTTAAAAACAAAAAAATTCCACTGTGAACTGAAAGCTTTGCCAAGGGCTTCAGTGGAATACCATGAGGGTAACACTAACAGAAGGGATATCAAGATCTGCTCATGTCCTTAAAAGCAACTGTGAACAGAATTTAATGAAATAGCTGGTAAACAAAAACAAACTTCCATCAAAACTAAAATCCAAAACAATTCCCCCTTGCATATTCTACACCAAGAAATACACTGCAAATAAATGGAGTTACTATACAGCCCTCAATACAGACACTTGGAAATAAAGCCTTATCCTCCAGATAAATTAGTGTAACAATATTGAAGGTCCTGCAACCAAGCCTATTTGTGCTACTTTAAGAACAGCTGAGTGTCAACCTTGATTTTATTAATAACTCAATCTAAAACACTAGTGAAATTTCAGTTGAAACTTCACTCAACTTGGCACTCTCAAATATTTGCCTTTAGGATTTTCTCTTTCTTAAGTTGTTCTGCACTTTCTCCTGGCAATCCTCCCTGCCTCCTTGCTTGTATCCAGGTTTAGTGAAGAGTGGCTTGGGTCACCCCACCTGCCAATAAGAGATGATCATAAATGATATGCTGTGACCACATCACATGTAAATGTGAAGATCAGAAAAGCTACATGACTATTTGCTCTGTATTGTCACTAAAATTGGATTCTGACAAGACAGTCCAGACATGTATTTTACTTGCATGTTAAATACTTTCTCGGAATAGGTTGCATTTATTTCACTATGTCTCTTATCTTGAAGCTTTTTCAAAACTCTTTTTGTTTGCTGTACTTTGGAAACCTGGAAGGGAAGCCTCCAGCTGGAGACACTTTCAATAAGATATACTGGAGGACTCTCTAACTGATACAGTCATGGGAAAAGAGCTGAGCAACAAAATGAATAAGAAGATGAGAAAGGTCATGTTAAAAGCTATGCAAGTTGAGGTAATGTACTGGAAAGCTACTTTTAAGGATGATAAACTTCGGAAGAATTAGTAAAAAGTTAGAGCAGCAACATCAAAAGTGGCAAAATCTGAGCTGGACAGATTTATTTCACTGTTTTAACATAGCTTTTGTAGATGCAATAACCTTTCCCTGTGAGTATCTTGTCTAAGATGGGTGCCAAGTTGAAACTTGGATAGCGTAGTACTGGTTTTGTTTGGACATCTGCTGTTATTGCTCTTATTTACGTGATGCTAGTGAATGTTTGACTTGTTTGCAGTAAACATGATTGTTATTGAGGGTTTAAAGCATATGTGCCGCATCTATGGAACTAAGCAGTGAAGAACATGGAGGCTGGTGGATGCACTTTGAAGGAAGCAATGAAATCAGCCATTTCAATTCTGGATATTGCCAATATCTTTGATCTTAGTTAAGTAAGATGTAGCTTTTCAGATCTGAGGCATGAAAGAAGAATCGGTATACATAAAGGAAGCAAGCAAGTGAAACTGCTTTATGCAATGCTAACAGGACAGACAGAAGACTTACACTGATTACCCAAATTAAAGCAACTGATACACTCTTGAAGGGACTTGTTATTCTGTCATATCAAAAAGAAAATATGCTGCTGAAGCACATTTTCTTGCCATGTGTTGTGAAATCATTAACAAAGTCTAATCATTAATACTCACTAGATCGAGACAGCGTGTATCTTTGTGTGATATTTAAATCACAGAATCACAGAATGGTAGGGGTTGGAAGGGACCTCTGTGGGTCATCTAGTCCAAATAATAAAACTAAATTTAAAAATCTCTCCTTTGAGCTGCGCCCTGGCTTGGGACAGTGCTGACAGATGTGTGAGGACCATGAGAGGTAGAGATGAGATGTCCCACCAAGTGAATGGGAATGCCTGCGGAGCCCCAGCCACTGAAAAGCCACCACCCACGCTACGGAGAACTAGCAGAGTACAGTCAGCATCCTGGTTCAACATCAGGTACCAGCAGGTACCAGTATCAGCTCTTCCGTACCACAGCTGACTCCTGCCAACCTCCCACCTGCAGAGCCCACCTACCAGCACACGGGGAAGTGATGGGGAAGCATCACTGCTGCCAGGAAGGAGCTGTGCTTCCCTCGGGACTGTCCCCCCTCACCCAGGCTCCCATACCCAGCACCCACAACCAGCAGACAACCTGCTGCCCAGCTACATTCATCTTAGCTAAACCATGAGTAAACAAATTAAGAGTTACTCCATCTGACTGGGGATATTCACAAATACTAGCAAGGCTAATAATAACCCCAGGCTCCCTCCCTGCCACAGTTGGTGAAGCAAGGGTTAAGGAAGAGGAGCTTCTTTCTGGACCTTGTCACACCAAAATGGGGTCAGTTCCTGCTGATGACCTTCCTGCACAGTTTCAAGAGATTTTCAAGGAACACCCCTCCCAGCAGGAGAAAAACACCTTTTCACAACCTTAAAAACAAGAAAGGCAAGCAACCAGTACACTTGATTCAAAATCTTAACTACACTTCATAACGTGTCACTAAACAATAAATGCAATATATATAATGCACAATGAGTAGACAGAAGTTGTATCAATACTGAAAGAGACACTACATGCAATGAACTCAGAAGTCCCACTAAACTCTCTGTGGAGACCTGGGGCTGTCAGCAGAAGAGCACCCACGCACACACCAATGCAGAAATACAGAAGTTTCACCCAGGAGGGGGGTGTTCTTTTATTACCTGTGCTACCAAAATGAAGCTGTCCTACCGCATATGAAGCAAAACTGTCTATTTAGTTATTTGCAATCAGTCTCATTCAGCTGTACGTGCTTCTGGGAAATCTCTGGCTCAAGCTGTTGCTTCTTTGTTGTTCTTACTGAAATGTCCTATGACCTTAGTTTGGCTCTCTAACGTCAAGGTAAGACCAATGTGGCCTGTAGGTCCACCACTAAGACTCTGATAAATACTTCTCTCAAAAAAGTGTGACTATATTTGAACTCTGCTGCCACATAAAAGGTCTAGAGGCTGGTCTGCAATACATTGACTTGCCCTCTGAAGATTTCTCTTTTACTGTCTTGACTCTATCAAAGCCCAGAGAGGCTGAACTAACCTTTTATAGATAATCCCACATTAGCTAAGTATGTGAGGAGCACTTGAAGTCATCCTGTGCCTGAAGAGATGCCGCCAAGTCAGTAAGCATCTGTGCATTACTAACAGGAGACTGTGTGAGGAATAGACCTGCATTAACTTACTGACCAGTGGAGACCATGATGCTGTCTGGAAGGAGTTTCATGAAAACTTAGAAGAGACTTACAATCTTGTTCTAAAGATACATTCAGGGCAGATTTGTCTCAGTTATTTACACTTTCCATCAATGGACGTCTACATCTGAGCAAGCATCTGACGATGCACCTTACTGTCAGCATAGAAAGCAAGAGAATTCAGTGCCCCAATCCCTGGCACGTCTGAGGTGTCGGAGAGCTTGAATCCTCTGAATTACCTGTCTCTCTCCATCGACTAGAAATGGAGACAAAGATGACTAGTTCAGACATAAATATCAACACTCTAGGTAGCTAAACTCAGAAGAGACAATATCTATCCATAATGTCCTGAAATTGCCTTAAAATACATGTCGCATGATGAATTAAATTGTCACCTGCTTATGATTCATTTAGTTATTGGTGGGGTGGGTTAACTAATTCCTAGTACGTATAGATTCTTTTTGACCAGAAATACATAAAACTTCAGTGTCATATGAAAAATGTATGCATCATCAACTAGAAAGATTTGTTGTTATGAATGTAGCTACTTTTTCTAAGCTATTTCTCAGTAAAGGTTACATAGCTAAACAAAATCCACAGATATAGAATCCTTCAAGTAGCATTGTTAGATTCTGCCAAGTAAAGTGGTGTCAGTAGCTGAAATTTCAGGGCATAAATTTGACAAGCAGGAGAAAAACTGAGAAGTCAGAGCTCACAGATTCAATAAAGCATTGTGTCTGTGGGCAAAAACAAGAAATGGAGAACTCTGTACTGAAAAGTAAGAGGACCTGGAAAGCAAGGAGGAAGGTAATTTGAAACTAAAACTTTATGATGCGTAGCCTGATCAAAAACTGCAAAGCAAATTAAGACTGACTCTCTGACACTAACTTGGAGATATGTCAAAAAGTAATGCTGAATAACCTGCAAAACGTGTGTTTACTCTCAGAAGGCATTATATCAGGAGAAACGAACAAACCAAAATTGTATCTGTAAACATTGAAACAAATCTTCAGAAACCTGGAAAGAAAAAATCAGCAATATGTGAGGAGAAGCAAGAAGTGCAAAGCAAGGGTGATAGGGCTTTACAGCTAAGCACAACTGATAGCTGGTGAGAGGTTTCCTTGATGCTTAATATAAGTCTGCATATGTGTTAAGGTGAGACTGAAACACTTCCTTTCTTGATAAGTGACTTCATAAGACAGAAAACAGAGACACACGATATCTTCAGAGAATAAGCAGCTGGCTCTTAGTGACTTCTTCTGGAAGGAGATAAAAGGTAATAAAATGTTATACCAGAGAAAAGCTCACTATACGCCTTTCAGAGGACAGAAGAGTCTGGGGAAGACACAGGAGAGCATCTCTGCATGAGCAATCCCTGCCGAGGGAGTGTGGTCAGGGCAATGTTGCCCAGGGACACAGCCATATGAGGGGAGCTGCTGGGGAATGGTGCACTTCAAAACAGTTTTTCCTTCTCTAATGGTCGCATAAAAGCAGCTGTACAAAATGTGGGTGCTGCAGCAAGCCAGGAGAAAATACTGCTGGCAACTGCTTTGCCAGAAGAGCGGAGTGCATGATCTCCAGTCAAATATGCCCAGGTACATCTCCCATTCCCCGGCAAGGGAACTGGGGGGATGCCAGAGCAATGGAGGAGCTGAAGGCACCTGCTGCAACCCTACACAAGTGTTCTCAGTAATTTCACAATGGAGGAGCCCGTGCCTGCTCGCCTGCAATGCTGGAGTCCCATCACCACTGCCTCGCAGCACTCCAGAGGAGAGCTGCTCTCTGGGAGGCAGAATAGCATCTGCTTAAATTGTCAATGTTTTACTGGACTTGTAACACACCAGGCAGGAGGGCAAGAGGAGATGGCATTTTAATCAAGAGATTTGCCTGTTGCTGGGACACGGCCAGGCAGGGAGCGCACACATCTTCCCGGGGAAGCGGCAGGGCCAGGAAGGACACATGTGCAGGCACCAGGCTTTCCTTTTCCAGGGCTATGCAGCAAAATCCTCCTGAATGCTACAGGGGGACACATCTGGCAGATATCAGACACAGACTTGAAATACTCTGAAACTAGGATTTAGGGTTATTTGATCTTCCTTTCCAGTAGAAACTTTTTTTTGTATGAGTATAAAAATACTCCTACGAGAAACTGCATCCCAGAGGCATCAACTTAGATCTGAATTGTTCAGTGCAATTTTCACACCAGGTTGAAATGAGCCCTGATTTTAAGTGCCCGTTATAAAATTCTCATCTTTTCTTTTTTTTCCTAAAGAAGTTCTGTACAGCAAATATCATCCTATGGAGAAAGGCAAAGGGGACACAGAACAGAATACCAGAAGTAATTAATGATTTTTCATGCCTCCAATTTTCAGGTACCAAAGTCTGAAATACCTTAAAAGCTAACCGAATGATTGTGAAAAACAGTTTTTAGTACATCCTTGCTAAGAATCCGAATTCTTCACAGGTTATGAAATTAAGAATTGAAAAATCATTCAAAGTTCTTTAATGGTTAAAAGATCTCAATTAGCAGCTCTCTGAAACTGCAGCTTCAGCCTAAGCAAACCTCAGAGCAAAAGTAGATTTCTGGTTCATGCTTACAAATATTCAATTACTTTAATGGCAGAAAAACTCTGTTTTGCAGATAAAAAGGGCTAGATCTAGAGCTGTAACCTGGTTACATGCAGGCTCCAACAGATATGTGGATGACTTCTCTATGACTGAACTGACAACAAACTCTACCCATATAGGTGGAAGTGAGGGTTTGCTGAGCCAAACCCACAGATTTTAGACCAACAGGTGCCAAAATAATGGAGTTTTTGGCAGAAGACTGCATGCAGCTTTCAGCAACCACTGTCACTACATTGAAAACAAAGATTAGACCTGGAGTGGTTGAAAAGCAGACTTAAACCAACTACAAGTGTTTTCTGAACAGGGTGAGTTCTGAAAAGCATCCAGGCAGGGATGTAATGCAAGCTGCCTTTGTGCAAAGTTTCATTTAAAGGGAACACGATGCTTTAACTTTATAACACCCAGCAGTCATACACCCTTTCAAGCTAAGGGGCATTGGCTTTTATTTCGGGAGGCCACAGTGGGCGTGGGGGGGGTGGGGGAGGTGCGGCAGAGCTTTTAAGCCATTTTGTGTTACCCCCTCTTTTTTATGCACTGCATTTCTCCTTGACACAGCCCCTCTGACAGTGAGGGACCAGCTCTTGCTCTGCTGCTGACTGCGTGCCCAGTCCTTTGCACGGCGCCGTGACTCCACCATCCCCAGGGGACAGTAAAGGCTCTTGGCTATCCCTCCCTCCCAACGGCCCACAGCTCTGAAATCAAAAGGCGTCTGTTTCCTGAAAGGCAGCTAGAGCTGGTATGAGATAAGAGTGCTTTCCTTGGACTGAAGCAGATCCATCTCTGTGTGCTTCACAACATACTTCGAATGCAAATGGCACCCAAGTTGGTGATTGTCAACAGTAACCCAAAAATGGTGCCACCCGAACTGAAGTGAGAATGAGAAAAGGGGCAGGATCCAGTCTCTAGACATGGCCAGCACACCCCTTCCAAATCCTAAGTGATCAGGGCTCAGCAGCTCTGGGGGACCAGTGGCACACTGGCAGTTTACCCACAGGTTTAGGAGGTTAGGGTTAGTATAATTTGACTTCTAGCAGTACACACATGGGCATGCCCCCATGCACAGGATGCCAGAGTGGTATTTCTGGAGCTGACCACAGGGCCAGGCATTTAAGAGGTATTAATGTCACAGAGAAGCACAGAGGATTTTTTGGGAGTTCTCAGTGATCACTCACCCCAATAAAAGTCCTCTGAGTAGGACTTTTTGTCCTTGATCATGGAAGCGCTTTGGAAAATGCAGCCCATATCTAAATTTCCAAGTCAAGTGTGTAAATCACAGCCTCTTTCTTCCAAAGGCCTATGAATCTAGGATAGGTATTTGCAAGATAAGAGATTCAACTGCAATACAGAATTAAATAAATACATTAAATTAAATGTTCCAAGCCAAAATTATAATGAATCAAAATGTAATCACATCAGCAAATTGTCCTAATCTGACAAATTCAACAAGTCATCCTAGACTTCAGTAAATGTTCTTGCATCTCCAAAATTAGCATAATGATATTTCGCAACTCCAGCAGCTTCATCTTAGTTTAACCACTAGTGTTACTTAGCTCCAGGAGCCTTGCCAAGGAGCTGTGACATTTTGTTTACTCATCACTGTTGACAAGATTGATGTCATCACTAAATTAGCCTTGTTTCCTGTCCTCAACCTGAGACGCTTGGCTCTGGACTATACCCTCTGATAGTTGGTAAGGAAACCAATCAACTGTGTGCAGTGCTTTACGATAATTTCAGCTGATATAAATTGTCAAGTCATTAGAGTGACACCACTCTGCTGAGGAACTGCAAAGATCAAGCCTAGCTGTTGGGCTGGACATAACAGCGAAGGCTTCATTCTGTGCATGCTTCATCTCAGAGGTAAGTGTCTGGATGCGAGAGCTGACTGGCAGCAGAAGACAGTCAGTGAGCCAACAAGAGCTGATGCTGTTTTAAAGTTGGCATTGGCTTTTAATGAAGGGATTATAAAAGCTGCTTGTAGAAAATAGTCCGGGATGGAGAAATCCCGAGTTGATTCTCTTTAAAGAATCAGAGAGACAAATAGGAGTCTCTTACAGAAGCACACATGGAGAAAGAAGGAGAATTTCTGGAAATACAAGTCTGTTGCACTGAAAACCTCAGGGTCTTTGAAATGCAAAAGGCTTAGTATTTCCATACGTCCAAGAGCGAAAGAAGTCCTCTCTGGAGTTTCCACCTGAAGCCAGGGAAGAAGCCTGTGGAAAAGGGTTTCCAGAGGGAAGGAGGACAGAGCATTTGTCCTGCTAAAAGCAAGGATGGGGTTTAGAGGCTGAAAAGATTAAGGAAAAACTAGATGTCATCCAAAATCTAAATTGGGATGGTTTTGTCCATTTCCAGGACAATCATGTTAGAGAGGCAAAGGCAGCACAGCTGACCTCCATCACAGGGGGTTGTGCAGCACTACGTGGAAGAAGAACAAACAGTTACTTTTTTAAAAAAGAGAGGAGCAAACATTGAGATTTAACAGTCTGGCCTCACCAGCATGCAAATGTTCAGAACAAAGCTGGGAAGAGTCATTAAAGACATAAAAGGGGACAACATTTATCATATATTTACCCAATGCTGGTTATGTCAGACTAGACTTTTGTCTTTCTTTGATGAAAAACTTATCTTCTAGACAAAGGAAAGTGTGGTAAATTGCATCTATTGGAACTTCATTAAACCACTATGGAGGATTATTACATAGACTGAAAATTAATACAGGAAATTTCAAGTGCTTAAAGTAACTGCCACCAGCTGGGCTGAAGAAAGGTTTCATCAGGCCAGAGGAAGATTATAAGCAGAATTCATTACAGATCAATCTTTTCAATTTTTCTATTCATATTCATTAGTGTTTTCATTAATTACCTTGTGTCATCAGCACATTTCCTACCAAGATTTCAAAGTGGGAACTCACTGTTAGCAAAGAGGACAAGAAGAAAATTGTCTAAGAAAAACTAGATAACCCTGAAGAGAGGAACGATGGAAATCTAATTCTAAAAAGTGCCAGATCATGCACTTAAATGCTACAGTGAATCTGATACTTCCTATATGGATCCTAGGGAGAGTGGGAAGAGAGAGCTATTTTGCACTTGCCAGCTAAGAGCTTAGATTGTTCTAGCTATGAGACAGGACTGAGTGGACACAGAGCTGCCCTCTGGAAAGAGAAGGGCAATAAACAACAGGCCAGAAGCACAGAGCTGCCCCTTATAGAAGAACACAGAAGTATAAATGGGCCAGGAATAAATCTGTCTTGGGAACTAGAGCACTGAAGTTTTGAAGCAGCATCAAAAATAAATAGAAGAGGACCAATAATTTGAACTACCACGTTTTCAAATTTACAGCCTTTATATGATCCATAAGTATTCTATAAATCAGCAACAGTGGGGGCTGCAACCATGCACAGCTCACCAGAAATTAAGTGTACTGCAGACCTCTCCAGCCTCTGATTTCCCCTTTGCCTCTGCATTGTTCAAGTTTTCCTCTAGAAGTACTGTATCCTTGCACATATAATCCAAACTGCCTGAAAATACTAATACTCTCAAGAGGATGTGGATTCATTGATGGTGGGAGTTATTTAATGTGGTGGCTCAGACCTGCGGCTGTAGAAAGTCCCGTTTTACATGCTAACTCAGACCCTAAGCAGTTGTCCCCACATCTCTAGGTCAGGAGATGAAAGGTAAGACATAGGAATAGCTGTACTGTGCAGGGCCAAAGGTCACCCAGCTCCAAAGGGTGTCTTCTCCAACTGGTGCCCAGTGCAGAGTGCAAGAACAGAGCAAGTCCATAGAAACACTTCACTGCACGCTCTCCTGGGGAACAGGGGCTGAGATACTCTATAAAGGTGATAAGAGATGAAAGATTATCACTTTATAGAAGGTGATAATACCCTACCCTTACTGGAGTCACTGCCTCGTCTGTCAAGTAAGCTGAAAAAAGCCAGTGAGCACAGTCTACGTATTAGAGAAGAGCAAATATATTTTGGACACAGGATGTGACACTGTGACTTGCCACACAATTTATTTCTCCTGTCCCCAAAGATTTTTCTCACAGATGCTGTTAGTAGAAATTAGGGCAACTCCTACTGTTAAACTGTGCTACTGCATGGCGTATAGTCACTAGACTTCCTCTGTATTATTTCTATAAGCAAAACCATGAATAAATGAAAACAAGCTGACCTTCTTGATAGGATACTGTTAGCTTTGCCTTAGCCCTGATTTTGCTATGTATACAAAGGCATGTCAGGGTTCCGTCAGTCCTAAATAGATGGCAAATTCATGTAGCCATGCACTAAGATCCCATGCAGACGTGATGGAGTAATCAGCCCTCAGTAGCAGTGAGCTCTTTTCTGTTTCCCACTGTAAGACTGCAGTGGAGCAAACTACCGCAGACTATTCTGCAAACGCATAGTTCTGTTTCTATACCGATAAATGCTGCAATATGCAAATCTGAAACATACACCCAAGAAGAATGCTATTCTTCTACCAGGTATTGACATCATATGTCACTGCTGTTCTATAATGAAGGCAATTAGTTGAACTACTAATTTCCCAGGTGTACACACCTCCAATCTCCTCTGCTGTCCTGCCTGGTTCTCTCATTATCTTACCTCTGTTCCGTGCAGAAATTTAGATGCAAATTTCTCTAACTTACAGTAATGTGCTGGCAAGCTTGGTAGTGACTCCTCTCAGTAGCAGGGATAGTAATCATCTTGATTCAGAGACTATAACACAGCTTTCCAGTGTGCAGGTGCTGCGAATGCAGCGCGTAAGAGGAAAATCAAAGCTGATGGCCCCAAGAAACAAAGCCTACTCCAGCAACTGGCTCTTTGCCAACCACCAAGACAAAGGAGAGGTGAGATCTTCAGTAAAATAAAGTATAAGGGAAATGGCAAAAGTATTTTAGAGCAAGCCAGGCCCATATTCATCATCCACACAGTAAACAGGCTCAATAACATGAATTTCTATGAATTTCAAGTAGGCGCAAAGGTTCGGCAGCGAATGACTGGAGTAACAGAGTTCATCCATCAAAATCTCAATTACTCACAGTTATCCTGGAGGGGGTATAGCTTAAGCACAGACCATTACTTGCTTCACGTCAGCTTTACGCCTTTTGTGTCAGAAGGTTTGTTTTTCTAGCAAACTTGGAAGCTTCTATAATGGGAAAAAAATGCTCTCTAAAGAGTGTGGATGGGGGGGACACACCAGCGAGGTTCTGCTATGGCCCAGGCTGAAGCACATCAGAAATCCCCTGGGGAGGCTCCCAGGAAGCTGCAAATCAGTGCATGTCCATAAATAACTGAAAAAAAAGAAAGCTATTCTTGCTGGAAAAGTAGAGAAAGAAATCAGAAAAGGCATATTCCTCACTTTGTCTTTCAAAATGGGGGGAGGGAGGAATTTTTAAACCTCCTCATCCTGTTGCTTCTCCCTTCGGCACACAGGGAGACCTTTCTGCCCATGGTGCCGAGGGACCCCTGTACCCCAGAGGGGGATAAGTGCAAGGAAATAGCTTGGTACACAGAGATCCCAGTCACTTGTGAGACAAGATCAGACTGAGTCTTGGGTTCTGCTATAGTCTCTTCAGTATGGTTTTTGGTCTTGTCTTTTCTCCCAGAAAGAGAGAGCCAAGATGTCCTGGCTCCAAGAGGTCCTGGGTCCAGGTAGGCATAGGGAACTGGAAAAAGGTGGAGATTAGCATTTAAAGAGCTCCAGCTTCTTCCAGACCGGTGGTGTTGTCTTTTTTAAAATAACAACAATTATCACGACTCATGATTTTCATGGCTGGTGCATCCTAATTACAAATGCCTGTCTATTTTTTGTGTGCATTACACTGAATTACATCTTAGGTGGAGTGATACCATTTTATTCTCCTAAAAGAAAAGAAGAATAAGGAAAAAAAAAATCAATTAGGCTCCCACACATTTTGAGACTCCTCAACATTCACTATCTGGAAACTTAAGTAGTCTTTGAAAAACAGCCTGAATCACTGAAAGCAACAGGACATGTTTCAGCTGGTGGCACTGTTAGACAAAGGGAAATACTGGATTTGGACACCTGAATGACAGCCAGATGTTGGAGGGGGCACCAGAGGACCTCTGCTGCTACCAGAAAGAAACTGGGAACAGGATGTAACATTTTTATTGAGTGGGACTGGAAGGACAAACCAATGCAAATACTCAAATTCTTTCTGAAATAATCCTATGAATAAATCCCGTAAGCTAAAAACCCAGAAACCACAACCCCCAAAAAAGGGCTTCTGCTGCTATTCACTCATCTGGAAAAAGCAGATTCCTGGACTAGTTTTGCCAACACAGAATAAGAGAGATCATTTAAAGACATAGCTGACTTTATAAGGCTTTTTAAGATTTTCCTGACACAGACTTAAGCCAGCTCAGGTCTTTGCTGGCTCATGCAATGTAAAGCCTTGTCTCACACAGAGTTCGACCAGCCTTCATCAGGTGGTGCAACAGATCAGGACCCAACTTCTTCTGAATCACGAGTGCATCAACCCCTTAAATTACTTAAAAGTTAAAACTATGACTAATTAGCTTTCTTGAAGTTTAACTCCAATTTACAAGCTTTGCCAGTTCATGAACCTAATAAATTCCCCCCAACAGTGTAAAATAAATGGAAAGCTGCGTATTTTGATGCTATACTTAGTAAGACTATTTCCTGCTCAGTCAAAGGCCATTTTTCTGACCTTAGCACTTTGATGATAACAAACTTCAAACGTACAAAACTGTCTGAGCTTAACAAATTGAAGAAGCTGGAACAAACTCCTGACAGATTCACTAGCAACATCCTACAGTTTGTAGATGGCAAAGGAGTGGTCAGATCAAACTGCACTAAATTTGTAGGGTAAAGCTGGGACCGGCATGCACTAAGACACTGAACAACGGCTCACATCAGGTGTTTGCATGCCCAGGCCATGCCGTGGGAAAGCAACCAATTGAAAAATGTGTGATGATCCTATACACTGTCATTTTCAGTGGTGTCCTTATTTTAACACATGCATCTGCACTAGTGCAATGATCAGATTGTGTCTACTGGTTTTGAAGGGACTCCAGGGCCTTCCTCAAACTCCCTGTGGATAAAATAACACAAAAAGAAAAAAATTTGTTCTCCCTTATAAGAAAAAAAAAAATGTTATTTTGAGAATGTAAATGGCCATGTATGAGATATTGCAATCTGGCAAAACCAAAAAACAACGGTAGAAACAAGTTGGTTGTGATGGGAAGGAAGAGAAACCAAGTCCTCTTCCAAGTATTTTTCTTGTTTATTCTCAGTTTGTTGATATATTTTGTAGACTGCAGAGATTAAAAAGATCCCTGGGGCTCCCAGGTGTATAAGATCAGCACTACTGAAAGTAGCGAGGGAGGGAAAGTTCAGAAACCATATCCTATCATCATTAAATCATTTTGCTGAATACATCAAATTGCTAAACACAAACATTTACATATAAATCAATGCATCTATCTATTCATGTTGCTAGCAAAATACACAAAACATATACAGAAATTAAACAGATCCATTTAGGGCTTCCCCAAAAAAAATAATCAAAAAGGAAATTCATGATGAGTAAAAGTTAACTCATAACCTGGGATGTAGCTGAGCAGTCACATCAGCAGCTTGAGTTTGTGAACAAGCGAACCCAGCAGTTGGGAGCAGCATGAATCACCTCTGTTCATCTCAGTGGGGCATTAGCTTCACTCCCGGTAATGAGCCTCTAACGCATTAACATTGTGAGTTATTTCACTGCTGACCAAAGTGTGCAACGTTGCGGGAGAAAAAAAGAAAAATGCATTACATACATGGAGCAATACCTTATTTTTGCACCATGGTGACCAAGCAATGCCAGCTCCCAGGAGGTCCCAGAACATGAGGGATCCATGCCTGTGGCTCCGGGTAGCTGTGCCAGGAAAAAGCCTGGCTCACCAGTTCCCAAAGAGATTCTTCCACAGGGAGAGATTCAGAATTATAGGTAGTTACTGTGACCACCTGGGTCAAACTCCGCAGCCCCTACGCTCCTCACATTGTGGCCAGAATACATAGTCTTTACAGACGCCAGTGATTTTGACCCATGCTGGTAGCCCTGCTGGTGCTTGGCTACCATTCCTAGGAGCATGGGCTTTACTCCCCTAAAATAAAGGCAAGGGTTACAGGATTAGGCCTTCAACGTGGCAGGATAAAGCCTCCATCTATTTAATTTAAGGTATGGCATTAGTATATCACCTCACAGGGTCCAGGACAGGCAGGGAACAGCACAGAGCATCCACAGAGATTTTGTTTTCTTGCAGAATCCAGCATATCCACTCTCACAAAACCTACATGATGAAAAGGGACCTAACTCCAAACACACAGTGGAGGTTTTAGGCAATTATTGATTTTGCTATTCAAGTAGAAAGAGTAGTTCCCATGGCAACGAGCCCATCACTCCCTACCTATTGCATCGCTTGCTCTCATAACACAAGCCCTTTATTTAAAGAAATATATACGTTCACACAGCTGCCCCTCAGAGACCAATTTCATTTCACCCTGACATAAGCGATGACCTGCCCTGTGTCTGATTGCTTAAAAACGTGCTGAAGGCTTTCCCCACCTCCATGGTGTCCGCAAGGAGAGCAATGTTTGCAGTGAGGGGGGCACCAGCCTGCCTGCCCCGAGGGGTGGCCCCCGTGGCGGTGCTGGGGCTGATGCTGCCCCGAAGCACCTCCAGATGAACCGTGCAGGCCAGCACCCTGTTGTGCTGCTGGCTGGGTCCCCAGTGAAACCCCACTCCTTTTGCATCAGTGCTACGCAAGGGCTGAGGTGCTCCCCAATATTCCTTAACTGTCCCGCATTAAACCTGGCATTGGTGGGAAGAAAATTCATGTTCATCATTCACAGTATTTCTTCCTCAAACTGTCCAACACTAATTAGGGCAAACAACCCTTAAATACAAACAAAATAAAATAGATAGATAAATAAATGGATGAATGAATGAATATATTACAAAGGATATTACATCACTACAGAAAATTATGGCGGCTCCGAGTAGAAAAAGTCAACCACTTTTGATATTTTCATAAATAATATGCCCGCAGGACACGTTGGCTCCTTAGGAGGTGTAAATCAGCGCAGCTCCCCGTTGTTTTAGCAGCAGTCAGGTTGCATGGGCTGATGAGCAGGCTCTGCATCTTGGGAAGAGCAACATCGCTCAGAAAAAGGGGAGACAGCGGGTTGCCTTGGGGTGGCTGGCAGGGCAGCACTTGGGGAAATCAGGGGCACAAGCCCTGTCGCAGGTTAGCCCCCGCTCGCGACAGGGCTTTATCTCCACGGAGGGGCCCTCTCCATGGGGAGAGGGGAGGGAAGGGCTGTGACGTGCTGGCGAGTGGCATCGCTGGGCTGCAGCCCCATGCAGCCACTGGGGAAAGCGCTGGGGCTCGGACAAGAGGCATGAGAAGCAGCAGGGATGCCGGTTTGGCAAAATCTAGTCCAGATGCAAGACTTTCTTTCTAGGAATTAGCCAGTGAAACAACGAAAGTGGGGAGTGGCATGGCAGGGCCGATAAAAGGTGTGCCTGTGCTGCAGAGGCAGCTCATTTTGCTTCTGGCTACACACAGAAGGAAAAATGCACGTACAAACACGGAAACTCACACTTGCGATCAGGATCTTTCAGGTGAATTTTGATCTCCTGGTAAAATTTTATCAGGCGTAAACTGTTTCCTCTTCTCACGTGGCTCCAGGCCCCTTTTAACCTCAGCCTTGTGCAGCCCAGGCGGGGCTGCCTGTGCGAGCAGGCACACAGGATCCCGCCACATTAGCAGGTTGCGGTACCCAAGGGATTTGCGAGCCAGATGCCTTGGTGGCTTTGGAGATCTGAGAGGAGCATGATGTGCACAAGCCCTACCATCCATCTGTGCAGTGGGTAGTGGGGTGGCACTGCAAGAGGTGCCAGGAGCCTGGGCAGGGGCACCTCAAACCAGGCACGGAGCAAGAATGTAAGGATACGGTTTTTGAAGATGATAGAGGAAATTGTGGAGAAAATTACAGCAAGAGAGATCAGACAAGCCTTGGCTTGGAAGAAGCAAAGGTATTAAAGCTGAAAAAGCAGTGGCTAGGCTGTGGGGAAAAATAAACATATAAAGCAACAGCAGGAGGAAACAAATCAATTGGAATAGCTGGAAGTGAAAAGATGCAAGGGCATCAAACATGTTACAGTAAAGAAAGATGCAACAAGGATTGAGGAGATATTAGTGGATTTAAAAAAAAAAAAAAAAAAATCGAAGCATCTGAGAGATGCCAGATATAGGAAAGGAAGATGTGAGGAGTCAAATATGGTTATGGGGCTGGAAAGTAAGGGGAGGACAGCCAGGCACAGGGCTAGGGGGTAAGGAGCTTCACCCTACTTGCTTAACACACATCTGGCAAGACATTACAGATCAAATTAAAGCTGGAGGGGCCAGTTTTTAACAGTTACCATGTTTTCTGAGTGCATTCAAAATTGAACCTAGATGGTCTCAAGTAAGATTTTTTCTTCAGCTCATATCTTTCTGCTGATTCTTAGCTTTCAGATTGGAAAACAAATATTTGGGTATATCTTCCTGCCTCCAGAATTTGCTTAGGTGACTCTGGTTTCTCAAAAATCCTTTCTTCAGCTTCTTTTTCATTCTTGTATGGGGCTGCTGATGACTGCTTTTAAAAACAAGAAAGAAAGGAGGAAAATAAAAAAGTTTGATTTGAAAAAAACCTTTAATGTACAGGAGTTTTTCTGCCTTTTTTGCTTCCCTGTTCTAGTGCCCACTAAATAAAGGGCCACTGTAAATTCCCACTCAATACAGGGGAACATCTGTTTCACAGAGACAACTGGTACAAAAGTGTAGCAAGTGTGAAGCAAACCAAGAGGTGACAGAGGGTAGGACTTGTCACATATCAGTCTGTCCACCCATTCAGCAAACAGACAAAACTGGCTTGCCACTATTAACTTGCATTTCGGTCAGCTCATATAGCTGAACACACAGTCTTTCTAGGACATGATAGAATAATTAAGACAGGAAAGAAAAGTCATTGATATCTTGTATCATGCACTGCTTATCTAATACTGATGATTACTAGCAAAACTGCTTATTCAAACATCAGGTTCTTGCTATTTTGCCTTTCCTCCTTCCAATTTTCCACTGATTTTCAGGGTATTGAAGGCTCTTAACATGTCTAAGGATCCACCTATAGAGAGGGAAAAGAAAATTATTTCCTAGTTCTTTCTTACAGCAGGATGCTTTTATAAGAATAATCAATTTTTTTTGGTATTCATTTCTGGATCTGTACAGAGGGGTTAATAATTAGGAATCCGAAAGAAATTCTGTAGGAATAACTGTGGACATCAAGGTGCTCCACATGGAAAGGCTACCTTATTATGCCCGTCGCAGCACAGTCACTTGTCGGCTACTCTCATTGAAACAGAGCTGTGCAAGATAGATATCCATTTATGAGAGCGTTGTCATCAATTTGGTGCAGCCGATGTATGAATAACAGAAGCCTTCTCCCAGCAAACATGATTGCTGCACTGTTCAGAGCAGAAGAATGTTTTTTTTTTTACTTCATTGCTGAAGAAGGCTGGGATGCAATAGAAACGATGCCCTTGGCATCTCACACAAGGCCACATAAACAACACTAAGCCTCTGCTTGATGTCCATTGCCTTATTCGTGCTTTTATAGGGCAGAATCAAGAAAGACCCTTTTATGTAAAAAAAAAATCCACGTTTCATGATCACATCCATTAGGACAGAAAGGAAAGGGGGGAAAGTAGACTTTCCTGCGATTTAATCTAAGGATAGAGGGTAGAGATGGATGGCTTTTTTCCCGTCGACATTTTATCATTCTATGAATTAGTCATGATGGTCCAATTATCTTCAAATATGTAAAGCGCAACCTTTTAAGTAGACTAATTTGCGAGCTTGCTTCATGGCCCTCTGCATCAATTTACCACTTAGTCCTAGATTAAAGGACTGAGTTTGCCTTGGTGAGGTGGCACTGAGGACATGACAGCAGAGGAGTGTGAAAGCTGCATTTGTCTCTCTCATCCTGCAAGAGCAGGGTGCTCCTTTCACATGTCATGGGGAGGAAAACTTGATCACCTTTTCCATAGCACAAGCTCAAAAAGAACACTATTATCTCCTGTATTGAGTCAAAGACTAAGAAAGAGGGATGGGAGAGGATGTGAGGATGGCAGGGGGTTAAAACTTTAAAGTTCTGATCTCCTCCAAAGCTGCTCTGGGTTTAACCCATTGTTTAAGAGCGGAATTTGGCCCAAAGCATCACTCTCCTATGGGGATGTTACATGATTCATATGATGGGTAGTGTGGTCACTTAGTGGTACTCACTTAAACCAGGTCCTCATTAGCAAAACCACGGAGATTATGTTAAAAAGCAAGCCCAGGGCTACACATGCATGTGCTGGCAAGGACCAGGGAGCCGTGCAGCCATGCGGTGCAGTTGTGCTGTGCCTTCCCCAGGCAGTTTCACTGCCTCAAAGGTACCCAGCTCGGGCCACCAACGCCATGGGTAGCCCTCCTGTTCCCCCACATCGCACTTTATATGGGGGAAGAGGGTCACGCTCTTTGCCATCACAGAGCACCTGACTCGGAGGGGGCTGCAAAGAAGGTGGGAGATAACATATGAATAAAGACAGCAAAAGCAGGTCTGGACAGGTGAGAAGGAACACTCAGCGCTGAAATAAGCTGCAAACATTTCTATTACACACCAGTGAATGAGACTGTAAAACAGGATGTTTACCACTTCCACCCCCATTTCAAAGAATTTTGATTATTTGGGAAAAGTCCAGAAAATAATTTGTGGTCTAGCAAACCTACCTTATAGCTTTTAACGCATGTGGTTCAATCTACAAACTGTATCCAGAACTTTATCTAGACCTGATTTGGTAAGAACTTTCTACGCTTACAAAGAAAAACACACATATATTAACAGGTGAACCCAATCTATCAGGTGAAGGTTTTAAAAAAAAAAAAAATATTCAGTGACAGTGAGATTAATCTAGCCAAACTCCAGCTAAGAGGAAGGAGGAAATTTCTTTTTATACTGATCAATGGAACAAGGCAGCTTGCAATGTGGTGGATCTTAACTGTGCAAAGTCCTTGGCTTTTCAGAAGAGAGTTACTTGAGTTCAGTCTGAAAATTGAGGCATTAATTAATAAGTAAAATGAAATTACATCACCTATGTGACAGGGAAAGTCAGATTCACAGGTCAACACAATTTGTCCAGCATTTAACTGGACTGATCCCTGCCTGTCTGAGGGTCAGGATTAGGACCTCTGACAGGAGAAGTTCTTCAGAGGTGGGAGGTCCCCATCCTCTGGCTGCAGTGGGAAGCCCTGTGTGAAGGGTTCCGATAGGACTTTTGCTTGTTTATCACCTCTTCTTTCATACATACTAATTTAGAGCATTCCAGTTGTGAAAACCTGTTGTTCTTTAATGATCTGGGAACTGCACAGAACCAGGATTTCTGCCATTCCCAAAGAGACTATTTCTAAAATTTGTCCTATGCTACATTTATGCAGGTTTCTACAAAAATATTCAGCTCTTTTCAGTGGTCCATAAATAAGTCTTCTTTCTGGAGTATGTAACCATACCTATGCTTCGGTATTAACTATTTCAAAGAGAAACAACGTCAAATTGAAGCCAAGTGTCTGTACTAGTGAATGCCCCAATAAATAAACTTGTAACCATTGATCAGAGAATAAAATGTCTTCTGATGCTTTCTCTGCAAACAGAGGTCAGATTGCAAGAAGCAACACTCAGAATCCATGACTGAAGAGTGGTTTCTGACATGAATCACAAAAGGAAGAGGACGATGGGGACGGACACATGCCTCTGGTCTCCACACTCCCTACACTGTGTGCAGGGATATTTGATATTGTATTTTGTAATTAAGAAACAGATTGCCATAAAGGTGCAGCAATATGGCCCAAGACAAATCAACAGATGCTCTCTCTACTTTTTCTGAGTCTCCTGGGGCAGGCAACTTTGGATTTAACTGCTGAAAAAGCAGTTAACCATAATCTAATGCCAGATGTTTAAGAATTGAGTGGAATTCTCAGCACAAGGTCCCCGTGGAGGAGGATCAGCGTGCGGCTTTGGAGGCGACGTGCCAGAGGCAGCAGGGCAGCAACCTCCTCCTGGGACACAGAAATAGAAAGCAGTGGTGCAGAAAGGTGGAGGCTTCTGCTAACTGCATTTAAGAGCGTCAACTAAAACAAACAAACAAACAAACAACAACAAACCCCCACCACTATATGTAAAAGCACCGTTTCCTTCACATGATAAAACGCAGGTAGACAGCACAGGGTGCTGGTAAGAGGGACAAAAACAATCCCATGTAACTGGAAGTCTGGAGACCAGCCAAAAACATGCTTTGTGTTTGCAGAAATTGTTTAAATCCATGACTCTTCTCATAATTTAAATCCATGGGGATATTCCATCCCCAGGAAGCTAATTAAACTACACAGCATGTTTTGTTAGCTAACAAGAAGCCTGTATCCTTTATGTGCCTATGAAAGCCTCATGAAAGCTAGGCTATCACCAGCAAGCGCTGTACACACAGTGCTGATACAGCCAGTACTTACTGCTGTGTAGTATCAAACACACCAGTGCCTCTCAGATGTGTTTCTAGGCTTTCATAGCCTTTTTTTTAACTTTTATTATTTTCAGTTTCCATTCATTTCCACCTGATGAAGATGTTTATTTTCCACTCAGCTGGCCAGATGCAGGCACAGCTGACACTGCTCCTTACACAGGGACATTACCACTCCATGAGTATTTATACAATAACCAAGAGAATAACTCTGGATCTTTTCTGCTTGATTACAAGCAGAACTGGAGGAGGTTGGTCCCTAGCCACCTGAGTTTGGGAGGAAAAAAAAAAATGCAGAGTGAGTGACTTCCCTGCTGCCCCCGTCCCTCTGGGAAGGGCCCCCAGCCCCGTGCTGGCAACATCGCATGCGCAGCCCCTTGAGCTGGGCGAGCTCCCCACGGGCCATCACTCTCCAACATCAGGAGCTCCACACTTCATTCACTCTCTTGTTTTCTTCGATGATTCTACCCCCGTGCATGATTGACGTTGTGTTTCTAAATCTGCACCGCTTGCTTTTGCTGTGCATGGCCTTGGGCGATCAATCACACGCAGTCCGTAGCTCAGCCCTGAGCTCAGCAGCCGGACAAAGGCCAGGATACAGGTAGTGTCTGTCAGAAATCTGCGTATTGAAGAAAAGCAGCATGCAGTCTTCCTCCTAGGCCTCTTCAGATACGGGGCAGATCCTACCCTAGTGCAACTCAGTCTCAACCGCTGGTAGTGATGGAGATACGCCTCTTTGTCCAGGCTTCACAGACCAGTTTGGACCAGACTATACCATCTGTATGGCTGGGATAAGAAAGATGAGGCGGGATTTCAGACAAATCTAGTCTTTCCAAGGTGTACATGGTACAGTAAAACAGCTTGTGGCTGAAAGAACTCCTGACTTCATTTTGTTTTTCAGGAAATCTTGCCTCTCATTTTGACCAGTTTCTCTAGCTTAGATCAGCTGGCCTGACCATTAACCACGATGTTAATTTTCACATGCCTTGGCTACTGTGAGATTATTGTCACCTTCCCTACAGGTACCAAACCATCTCCTCCTCTCGCAGCACATCAAGTATAGCAACCCCATCCTGCCTTTTGTGTTCGAAGCAGCTGCCCAGACTGATCCCATCCTCCCCTCCGCCACCAGCCCTTCCTCCTGTGAGCAGGAATGGCTCCCATATAAAATCTGGAAAACCCTGGCTGGGCTTTTCAAGCAAGCAGGAGACACTAGAAAAAGACTTGAATCTCTTTGGGGTAGACACTTTTTGTTCTGCTCCAGGCACAGCACACTTCCCCAACAGCTTGGTTTCTCAGTACTGTAACAACAGAAAAAAGTATTGACAATACTAGTACTATTACAAAGCCTAATAAGTCTGTGCATTAAAGTCCATACCTCACCATGCCATTTTTGCCTTTCCGTTTTTTTAAAGCACCATACACAGAAATGAACTTGGGTACATACAAGTAATATGTTATCTTTCTGTGGTCTGTTGTGGAAGAACCTTCAGACAATAGAAAATAATTTGTACACCTTTTCACCTCATAAATTGTTTTCAAGCATTTGGAGAGGGAAAGAAAGAAAACCAGGGTGTAGCAGAAGTCTTTCCAATAATTTCCTCTTTTCTCTCTCTAACCTGCATGTGCCATGTGGAAATTTCTCCAGAGAAAGAGATGCGCCTGCATTATATGCACTCATTTGTGATCAGAGGTTCAGTTTTTCTCCACTGAGAATAAGGAAGCGCCTCATGGGGCATGCTAGACAGCATGTGTTTTGAAATATGGGATACTGTAATTATTTCTATTCCATTTTAAGAATACAGCTTCAATAGTCAAGACGCAAATAATCCCTCCACGGTAAACTGGAGGAAGAGTCAGATAGGTTGTTTAAAATTCAACATGTCAGCCACAAAATATGCAGCCAGACAGAAAAGGCTATGCATTTCTGCTGACTGCCTTGAAAGAAGACAGAAGTCAGACACAGGCCACATCAGAGGTGACAGCGACGACCCTGAGTGAGTGCTGCCCAGCCAGCTTGCAGAAACCTGCATCCTCACTTCTGGGGCCAAGACAGCCCCCACCTCGCCCTGTACCCAAGCACTATTAAGCCAGCAAACCCACCTTCAGCTTTCCTTCCTCTGGGGAATAAAGTGACTCCTCTACTTCATACGGTGCTGGGAAGTGAATTTATTGATTCGTGTAAGCGTATGAGTATTGCAGTGGTATTACAGTACCTAGAGAGAGAATTAATATCCTGAGCTTTCCACACCACATACAAAACCGATTCTTTTCATGTTACCTCTGTATTTAAATTCAGTCTGGGAAGCTTGAACATAGTTTTCCCCAGTATTAACAAAATGGCCTAGCTGAGCTATAGACTTGAATATATTAGAGTGATTTATTAATGATATCTCTCGAAAACACTGACGTTACTCTGCACCCAAACCAGCATTATTTCCAGTCCAGCTCTGGCCAGCTTTTCTGAAGTACAGTTGTCTGGGGAAACACACAACTAACAAAGGGAGGCAGGGCGGATATCTATAGATACGGTTACAACCAGGTTTCCAACACTGAATAGGAATGATAATGGTCTTCTGCTGTTCAGTCCAGCAAGATCGTTCACAGTCGTTGAATGTTTACGCATCATTTAGGTCCTCATACTTACATATGAACCGCATTGTTTTCACATGCATGAGATAGAGGTGTATATACACTTACATATATATACACACAGCAAGGAATTTTCAAGGACTCAGAAGAAAAACTTTTTTGTTATGCATTTGTCTCAGTCTTGAGAAGAATTTCCAAAGCATTTCACATCACAGCGAGTTGGTTGTACATGCAACTGAACTCATGATAAGCAGCTTAGGAAGAAATAAATGCAGATAAAAGGGCAATATGTCCCACCACTATGAAAACCAAAATTAAAAATGCCAAGAGCTTTCTGGCCAGCTCACAAGACATCCTTAGATCCGTACTATTGTACGTGTCCCTATTAATGTTCACGCTCTGCACTCTGAATTGCTGAGTGCTTCGTGCTCACTGTGAAGGCAACGGCAGCACTCCTCGTTCTGGTGTAATTTCACGTGGCTGCTTTGTACTGACTGCTTTCACTCTAGCATAATACATTTCTGAGAGCAAATTAACAGAAGACAATGCTTCATAATATGCTTATTCCCTCCAAATGGTACTGGCAAGACAATAGGTGCCCCAGCGTGCTCTTGCTTGCCCTCCAGTGCAATGATGCAATACAGGAGCTTTCGTGGCACACATTACTTATTTGGCATGGGGACTGGAAACTTGTAATTTGTTACTGATGAAGTTATTTGTGATGGAAGAGTGTCACTGACTTCCAGGGCATGTTTTTCGACTCATTTTTCTCATGGTTTAGCATATAATGGCCTTTTGCTGCTTCTGTCTTCCATACATTAAAACTTTGGCTTGTGTTAGTCAATACAAAAATATACATAGGTGACAGTTACCTTTTTATTAAAAGAGGATGGCTTGCAAATTTTGAAAGTCAAGTGTCCAGTCTCCTCAAGGCAATTTTCTTTTCATCCTGCCCTGTATCTTTCACAAAGTTGACCTTTAGAAATAGACTCTTTTCAAAATTTCCATTTACAGATCTTCCAGGAGAGTTTTCCAATTTCGCACAGGATCTTTACTGTGCTTTTAACTTCTGCTAATGATTTTTACTCTTGCCATTTTTGTTTGTGAAATCATTCTGCTACAACCATGCACAAAGAAAAACACCAAAAAGAAGGATTTTTTTTAATGAAGTAGATGTCTTTTCTTGTGTTCCTCAAAATTGCAAGAAGCAGTAATAAAAATGGATCCAGCTGAGTCAGGCTGGTAAGAAACTCAAGGGAGTGACAAAGAGTAGCCTGAACTCCATCCTGGCAGCTGCTGCTGGTGATAAACCCAGCAATTAAGTTTGCTATGTGAAGAAGAGGATGAATTTTATCTGTAGGGAACTGGGAGGGCTCCTCTGACAGACAGACAGAGGTGCTTTTAAAAGGTGTAAAACTGTCCAAGCAACTTCAGAGGGGCCTGAAGTTTTGAACATAAGCATCCTCCTTTTAGCTGGTGAATATCACCATTTATCTTCCATTTATCTTGTCTGAGAACTTACTCTCTGGTTAATGATATCCTGACTTTCCTCTAAAAATGCCTTGGCTGTTTGATTTTTGTAGATTGATAACTGCACAAATCTACTGCTGTAATCATTCCATCTCCTCTGCATTTATAGCCTTGCACCCATTAGGTCTGCATATATATATATTCCAATAGGCACTTTAATCTCTGAATTTCTTGACAGAGCAATCTAATTTTTATAATTTTTTTACAGTAGCAAAATTTAGTTCCCAGTAAATTACCTATTTGTTATTATCAGCGAGTGCAGTAATACAGCTCAACACTATATTCACTGAGAAGCACCAAGAATCTTCCTTTTACTTGACAGTGTAATGAAACCCATGTGATGTCAAGAAGTCACATATAAATTCTTGAGGCAGCACTGATTTGCAGCTTCTAGGGAAGGCAGGGGTCAAAAGTGAAAGCCCACTGGAATGGTGCAGTGCCATTAGTGTCAAATATTAAAGGATCCATGTTAAGTATTTCTCAGATCCACACATCACAGTCAATACCATGTTAATTACAGCAGGATAATTTGGCTCACATCAACACATAGAACTAGTTTTTGTTGTGTGATAAGTGAGTATCTTTCTGTAATGATTATTACATTCCTTAAATTCTAAGGAGATTTAATACTAAAATCTGGAGGTGCTTTTCCCTTCAGTACTGCCTAAAATTTTAGAAGGGGTAAAAAAAATAATTAAATTGAACTGAAAAATTTTTAAAGTGAACATAACCAGTTTAAATTGAGCTGAAACAGATTTTTTTTGTTTAAATTGAACTGAAAGAGTTTTTTTTGTTTTATTGTGTCTAGAGAAAAAAAGAGGCAGAAATTTCTCAGGAAAAAAAAATGAGGTTAAAAAAATGTGAAATGCCTGTGGTTTTGTGGTTTTTTCTTAACTATACGCTTCTCCCTGCATGTTTTCTGTCTATCTAAAGCTACTTGCCAAATTCATACGTTGATAAATAATTTTGCTCTCGCTACAGTTCCAAAAGTGGCTTTTAGCAAAGCTGCTTTGTCTCAAATAAATGCCACTCCTCCATCTCTGTGAACAAACAGAGAGGTGCTGCCAGATGGGACTGGAGGAACCCGGCTTCAGGGGCGTCCTCTTCATGGTAGACCACCAAAATCTCTGGGTTTGTATGGATGGTTTTGCAGTCAAATGCTCGACCATGCCCAACGATGTGCAGATCCTGCACTCACACATGGCTGGTGCATGCCAGCTCTAACCACATACTTAGGGGCAGGTGCCTCACAGCTCAGAGGTGAAGGGTTTCTGCATCCCGATGTGCCGCAAGAGATGATGCACATCCATATGTAGTGAGCACAGGTAAAATTAACCAGACTGAGACTATTCTTAAGTGTGTTCAAAGTGCTCAAAACATCCGCTGTCACAAAGAAATGACCAAGAAAGCTGCCACCTCTTGGGTGCTTGCTGTGGTACCCAAGAGGGGGAACAGAGTGATGAAAGCAACTGTTTTGTGCTCTGTCCTCAGGCAGTTTACAGCCATCACATGGTAACAGCTCTCAAAAGCAGCAACAGCTTCTGCTGAAAGCAAGCAAGGAGCAGCTTGCTGAGCCATCTCTCAGCCATACTTTCTGAATGACAGCCTGGTCCACTCTGTCACAGGAGCCATTCCCTTCTCAAGGGCTCTTTCCACACATCGAGAGCCTGTGCCCTGCTCAAATGCTGACACTGCCAGCAGATGCCAATCAACGTAGTTCAATCAGCCCTAGAATTATATTTGAAATTATATTTGATAAAAGTTTTTCCATAAGAAACAAAACATACCCTTCAGATATCCCTTTTTAGTAGTTCTCAAGTCATGATTCCATTTGCAGAAAATTATTAGTATACCTGCATTCAAACTAGTCTTATAGCTCTGTTAGCCAGAGATTCATCCTGAGGAAAATGGAGTAAAAAAAAAAAAAGAAAAAGCCGCAAACAACTAACCAGAGCCAAAGCGAAACCAAACCTGAAATGTTCCAGTTAATCTGCAATGGTTGCGTAACAGATTTCCCATCACTGGAAGATTTCATAATGTTTGCATTTAAACATAGGCTAGACCACATTTTGCACATCTTGAAATCCATCGGCAAATTTGCTTTTCCCTCTGCATGTAGCTTCCTAGACTAAGCAGAATTAGGTCCAATGGTCTAAAAAAAACCAGGTCTGCATTGCACAACCAACATCCTGAGTTATATGGTTCCTCAGCTGGCCCCACTGCTCTGCAGACTGTCCCAAAGCCCTCAGACTCGATATTATTTTCCTATAGGATTTCACACAGTTTCACAACCTCAGTTGCATTGCTTGTCTTTAAAAGACATACTGTAAAAATGCACTCGTTTTCATTTGCATATGCCTTGCAGCTCCACCTTCCCCTGCAATGTGAACTGGAGCCTGGTGTGTGGTGGGAATGTCACCTGTGATCTCCTGGGAGCACAGAGAAGCACGAGCACAAAGCACCATTTTTCACAGGCATGATGAAACAGTGGACAAAATCTTTAGGCAGAGTAAATCAGCATGGCTCCGTCAATTTCAGAGGTCTCAGCTTTCCTGAGACTGACTACTGGAGTATAAGTCCGCATATATTTCAGAAAGAACGAAACAAAAACAATCCACATCACCTTGCTGTCTGCTGAAACATTAGGTGTAGATATTCTTTAAGAAAATCCACTTAAAGAACACTTTGAATTCAATGTAGAAATGGAGGCAACAGAGGAAGAAGTGATTAATACAACATAGCTAAGCCATTAAATCGCTATGATCAACTCACAGCAGGTCAATTTTGCCAGCATCCAAGTCCCCTCCTCATCCCCGAGCCCAACCTTTGAGACGCAGACTTTTAGAACAGATAGGAAATTATTCTAACAAAAAAATCTCATCTCCTTACAGAGGCTCTAGAAATTGCAATAAAACTGGTGCTATACAAGTTTCTTAACTCCCACCGACTGCAGAAGCAGGTGATGCACTCCAGTCTCTCAGCCCGGATTTCCCAAACCCCAGAAAAGTGTCCCAGCCCCTGAAATACTGACTACCTTAGAAAGGGAAAAAATCTTCAGAACAAAGATTTCGGAAGTGTTTGTTTTCATTGCAATACATTTAAAAACAAGCTCACAATGTCAACTTTTTTTTTTTTTAAAAAAAGAAGGAGATTCTTCTCTACTCTCCTTGCTTTGGTGGTATCAACATTGCAAGTCTAAGAACAGGCTTTGCACCAGTGAGTCCACAGCCTGCTGTCTCCCCATCCATGCTGCTGGCTACCTCCACAGCTGCCTGTGGAGGAGCTTTGGACCATCTCTGTGATTTTGCCTGCCAGCTGGAGCTGTAAGGTGCAGACTCAGACTGCAGGGACACAAGGGTTTGCAGAGCCCCTGTGCAGGTCCGAGGCTGGGGACAGGCTCAGGTCTGTCCTTAAACTGCCAGGCTCATCCTCAAAGGCCCCCTTTCAAGTGCCAGTCTTGGTCAAGCAGGCAGTAGCTCATCCTCCTGGATCACTGTTTGACCTTCAGCGATCTTCAGATACTTGATCTGCCCAAAGACAACAAGGGATCCATGGGCTGTTACTCATCTGCCCCTGGTCTCAATCCACCCAGCAAACAGCCAAGAGCTACAACATGCCTGAGGCACTCGCATTTTTAGTTAGCTCTCCTAAAGTGCCTACTTTTGGTCAGCACTATTGTCACTGAAGATGCCGGCCCCCAAAAAGGCATTGGGAGCAGAGGTAGGAACAGACACTGCCGCTCCTGGTCCTGGCATGAAATGGTGCTTCCATTTGCTTCTCCAGACACCCCTCTACCCATGGTCAGAGACTGTTAGTAGTGCTGTTTAGAAAATAAGTTTTTTGCTCTATCCAGTTTGCATTGTCACCCTGGCCTATTCAGCAGGGAAGTGTCTTAATAACGGTGTTAGGAATTTCTGTGTTAAGAGATTGCATTTTAATAAAAACAGGAATTCAGTCCTGCTTAGAACCCTCTAGCAGGAGGAACACCTTCTCATTCAACCTGTGGCATCAAAAGGAATAGATAATGTAACTGGTGAAATGCTATGTAAAGGCAATGTGTTGCAGATAGTCTCAAGCATCCCAAAGCGTGCAAATCTTTACAGAAAGACAGGCTCATGAAACCAAAGGTGGGAGGCAAAAACTGCAAATAATTGAGGGTAAAGCACAAATCTGGGAATGAAAAGACCAAAATTGAAGACCTTCATTGACCTTCTTCAGCTCATAGTTTAACACCCTTCAGACTCAGTTTCCCTGTAGCAAAATGAGAATAAAGCTGCATTTCTCCTGGGGCACAATTTGTCTATATTTCCCAATAGAAATACAAAACAGGTGAGTAGGAGTAACTTAAAATACCACACACTGGAAACTATTTTAGCATAACTTAACAAGATAAAAGTTTGAGTCTTAGGCAAAGTCCACAGCGACTCAGAGTTCAGCAGGTCAAAAGGAAGGCCTTTCAAATCTCTTTCATATGCATAAAGGCAAGAGGTTTAGAGAAAGCTCTTTAAAATTCCATAAAGCCAAAGAAAACAAAATCTGGTGCTCAGGGGAGACAGGGATAGGGTCAGGTTGGAAAGAACAGGTGCAATCAGCTTTTCTCTCTGTCACACAAAGAGAACACAAACATCCTTTTTGCAAAGAAAAGACAGGATTCAGAACTCCAGCCCAAACTAAAGGCTTAGACTAGCCTAGGTTAAATAGTTTGAACAGCCGCTCCTTCATGCCCTGCAGAACAGTTGCCATCAGCTCACAAGTGTATGATATTTTTTCAGTAATCGTAAGATCTTTCAGGCTGAGGAGACACCTCAGGATGTCTCTAGTCCAACCTCTTGCTCAAACTGGGGTCCAAGCCGAGCTCAGACTAGGTTGCTTAGGTCTTTGTCCATTTGGTCTTACTAAATACAAACAGATTGCTCTTCCTCTTCAATGGCTAAAACAAGTTAATATTGGTTTTGATGAGAGTTCTGCAGTCAGAGCAAGTAACTACAAACCTGAAGGCATGTTATTAAGTCACAAGCATGACACTAGTGACACTCTAAATGAGCACTTGCTAACAAATTGTCCCAGGAACAGGCCAATGCAGTCAGAGGAAAAAGCAACAACAAAACCAAAATTCATTCTGCATTCCACATAAAAGGCTAATATTTTAAGCAACAGTATTTTGTCTTCCTTAAATCACCTTTCTTTCTATCTTTTGTGTTTGGATCTTTGTGGCAATGTACTTCACCTGATCTCAAACTCACTCAACAGTGACTTCACAAATCAAGTTCCCATAATAAAAGTCTCCGATCAAAGACACACCCGAAGAACCAGGCCAGTGCCTATGTATTTTATAAAATTTGAAACATCAGGCTAAATTTCACCTTGTTACCTGAGTAAAGTTTCACAGCGGGGGCTCAGGAATAACACTGAAGCTGATCTGCCAAGTGGACATCACATTTCTGAGGTTTTGCCAGTCTAACGTCAGCCTGCTTCAGCTGCTGGAAGATAATCATTTGTCCCAGGTGGTAACTCCACCCATGATGATGGAAAAGGTTGCTTGGACACACCTGCATCCAATTTTTATTTTAAAGTTTCACAAAAAATCCAGTTTCCTTGTGATACTGAAAACCTCATCCATGCCAGCTCAGTTTTAGTTTTAACACTGGATTTATCCAAATCAAAAACTGAATCCTCCAGAAGGTGAAGTCAGCATAAATATTTGTAATCTCAAAAGAATACGAATATCCTACTGTCCTGGCCATATGGTAGAACATTATACACTTCATGATGGACATGAAGTTCCAGAGCATCTAGCCCTATCAGAACTTACTGACTCTGTGATACTTTGAACAAAAGAAGATACATATAAATATATGTATACACACACATATATGGTCACACACACATGCATATAGCTGTATATAGGTACATGCACATATTAATAGTAGTAATTAATGACCCTCTTCTTACATCTCTAAACAAAGGGAGCTTTCTCACAAATCACCTAAAGGGAATAACTGCACCAGAAGATAGTGACTTTAAATAAAGCCCAGATAAAAGCAATAACTTTTCAGAGGCAAATTATGTCAGCAACATGCTCTGGACTGGTAAAGGATAGGCTTTTCTATCGTTACATTTTTCTCAGTCACTATTTAGTAATACACTGTCATTTTTAATAATAAGCATGGAAATAACTAACACTTCAAATGCACATAACTTGTTGGGGATTTTCTTCCTTTGTGACTTATTAAGTATTTAATATGCTCATGAGACAAAATGACAAAGGTTTCAACTGAACCTGGGGAGTGTTTTGCTATGAAGAGACAATCTAACAGGAATTTCTCAGGCCATGCTGGCCTGTTGCCTTGAGATTTGGTAATAAAGTACATTGGTAGTAAATTTAAGGAAAGAAACATCATGAAAAGAAATTAAAACAATTTAGAGAGACAGCCCAGAATTTTTTCCTCAGACCAACAAAGGCTCCAGGTACCTCTAAAACAGATCTTTCCAGCATCAGTAGAATTACACCAGAAACCAACAGGGTATCATTTCTTGCCTTGGGTGCCATAAGAGACCCAGACTCACCAATTTTCTGAAACTATGCCTAACATAAAGCATTTACATGGCATAGCCAAAGTCAGTTGAATTACTTAGCTGCCTGAAAATAAATCCCTACAAACTTGCATAACTTTAGCCCCATATCTAAATAGTTTTCTGTTATTATGTTGAATTACTGACCTCAGATCACAGCCTCAGCCCTCCCATGCAGACTGCCTGACTTGCCGAGCTCAGCTGTGATGAACGTCTCATCTTCTCACCCTCTTGGGAATTAATGAGCCCTCTCTCAGTAATTTGAGGTGTTTCCTAAATATGTTTGTGATAAGTGACTGTAAAACTCCTTAGGCTAATACTCCTAAGAGATTTTTCCAATCTGCTTTTGTTACCATGTGGGAATTCCAACCTCACCTCTATTCTGTTAAACACAGGAAACACAAATTAAGAGAAAAAAAAAAGAAAGAAAACATATCCTTCAATAGCAAGATATTTAGTAATAGTCCTTAAAAAAAGAGACAGAATATAGAAAGTCTCCTATTAAGGACTTACAGAACATGAAATTAGCATTACAAAAGACCTGACATGTCAGTATGCATATGATTTAGGACATGATGAATGTTCTAGCTCACAAAACCCACTCTTGCTTTCTTTACTTCTGTTCTGCTTTTTGAGGCTATAGTTCCAATTCTACCTGAAAGCAGAAGATAAAGATTTCAGGTTTTAATACAGATAAGGCTGATGTGAGAAATCCTTTGGCTGTTGGCTGATTAGCATGCTAGGAAATATTTAGCTTCTGTCTCCCCTGGGCATCTCTCTCCCATCCAGCGATGGCCATCTTAGCACCCAGGCAAGAAGAAGAGGGGAGGGCTTTGAGGCCGAGGAGCTGCACCATGATATTGTCTAGAGGCTGAAAACCTGAAAGGTTTGAATCCAGATGCAGTCACAGAAACCATAAATCTTCTCTGGTCAGTCCTCTCCCATGATACTTTTGGAAAACGTTTCTATTGGCATCCTCAACCAGAATTTTGCCCAGTTTTCCCAAAAGCACTCCCTGCTCTGTAGAAACAGCCATGGGGGTTATGGCAAGCTTAAAGAAGACTTTTGTTAAATTTACTATTTTAACTCCATACCACGTCTTGTCTGCCACATCGGATTTCTTTCTGAATCAGATGCTCATGAAACCTCTGCTGACTCAGTAATGAGAGAGAAAGCAGACACAATGTGAAGGAAAAAACCAAAACAAAACAGTTTCACACAGGGCAAGCCCCCATTCCTTTACCAAGCATGCCACCTCTGCCACGAGAGATGGTAAATCTGCTGAAATAGAGCACTTTGCTATGCAAAGTGGCCGCCACAAGAGGGAGGTCCCATTGCACCGAAACTGAGCTCACTCAAGTCAGCTGCGTGGAGCATCACCCACCCCTTCCATCTGCTTGCCAGAAAAGCCTGGTAGCCATCTGCTTCTCTTCCCCTCCTGTTTCTTGAGCCCATCTTGCATATGAAGGATGCCATCCCCCTGAAACACTCTCCCTTCCCCTATCACCTCACCGCATCTCTCCCTGCCTGTGGAGAAACTGTCCATGGGCTGAAAGGCATTTTGATTATAAAACATTCCTAACCTGGGCCAGCTCTCAGGTAGCTAGGAGTACACTAGGAGCATATTGCACACAAGCAATGCTGCTTTCTTAGGAGCAGGAGCAGAAGAGGAGTGCGACTCTTGTGAGTAGTATCTGTTCATCACTCAGGGCATAACTGATAATGAGGCAAGGGGGGAAGCAGGTTGCCATGGTATGACATAAATGTACTACAAGAATCCCTTAAGATGCCAGATTATTGTATTTCTCTTCCCCAAATAAATTGCTTCCATTCTGTCTTAGCTTGCTCTCATGTACACTGCCATGATGGTGGTTTTATGCTGTGTTTTACTCTTTTTAAAAACTTCACTGGAAAATCTAAGAAAAAAATAACTAAAATTATTTCATTAATACAGCCTTACATTTCTAACAATGGCACAAAAGCATGTTGTTTGGGGTTTTTTTTTCCAGTATAAATCAACTGTGTATAGGGCCTTGAGATAATTTTAAACAGAGATCCTTTTTCTAACTTCCGGTCACCCTCTCACCTCTTCTCTTCTGACACCGACAGGGACCTTCACAGGGACCTTCTGACTCTGCAAGTGATTTATGTGGAGACACATCAAAGTCCCATGCATCACTGAGCCCATGCTCTAGCAGAAGCTTTAGGGTTATTTGGAACAAATCCGTGGCTGGTGTAACATGTCAGAGCCTCATGGCAGTCACTAAAGCTTTAAGAGCTTCTAGCAGCGGATGGTCTGTCTTGTGCAGATGTGAGCAGAGCTCCTCTGGGAGCTTTGCACATTTCAGGAAGAGGTTAAAAGCATGTAAGTTCCTCCTGCCATGACTGGATTATCAGGCAGCTTTCCCTCTACTTTTCTATATTAAAAAAAAAGTTTTTCAGGCAAAGAGATTCTAGACAAAAGTGAAAGAAGTTTCTTCCATGGAAATCCTCTCAGATCCAGAACAAAAGAGGGGGAAATCCAGCAAAATGGCCAAGCATAAGCTGGCAAGGCACTCGGTTGAGCATCCCAAACACCACAAGCTTATTCTCGCGCAATTTCTTCCAGTGGGACTGGATCATCCCTATAAGTAACCAATGCCCATGCTGCACAAACAGCATAGGACGTGTATATGGCACCGTTTTACTGCCTCCAGTCACAGTTCAGACCCACCATTCTGTATGGGAGTCAGAAGGCTATTTTCAGAGACTGCGAAAGCTGAGAAATTTAATTTCCAGACTAGGTTAAATCAATGAGACTGTCTTCCCATGCATTTGCAGTGAACACTGCTGATGAGTGTTTCCACACTGCTCTGTCAGAAATCACTCCAAACTCTTATACCAAAGTACAGAGAAACACTACAGCATTGCAGAGATTACATGAGGGCGAGGATGACCTCTGCACACATACATGCTCAGGTCAACATGTAGCACATGCTGGATTTCCAAGGCTTAGTCAGAAATTCTGCAATGTTAAACCCAGATTTTCGTCAAAAGCCAGGCTGAATCACTGCTGAGCTGAATCCAATTCTACAAAGCATGCCTGAGAGACTCTGAAAAACACAATTACGTGGTTTAAAAAAAAAATTTTCGTTTTCTTTAACAGTCAGTCCAACAGAACCGAGTCAGTGTTGGGAAGTAAACTCTAACTTTTAGTTGTCTATCTATCTCAGATATATCATTAAACTTCGCTCTGTAAATTTTTAAGTTTTTGACCCCACACCAAAATATCCACACACAGGTCAGGTATTATAGTCATTACTGAAAAACCTTTTCAAGTAAAGATTACTTATAGATGAGATGAATATTGAATAAATGTAATCCATGGATTAATTAGCTAAAGCCCTATGTTAATCAGAAAGCAAGGAAGGGAGAAACACTAGCTCATTAAGCATTTAGAAGTACGTTGTATGTGCTTCCAGGATTCAGTTACCCTCTCTCCATAACACAACTGCTTTTTATTTAACACTTGGAGGTGTGTGAGACTTCCAATGTTCTCATATACTAAAACTCAAAACTGTCAAATTATATAGCATTAGTCACCAACGTGAGGACAAACAAACTAAACAGTATAGTACAAAAAAATTCACGCTACAACACCATCATTTGCTCACACTCTGTGTACAAAGTCTGACATTTACATAACTAACAGCTGGATTCGTGGTTGTGCATTACTTATTCATACCTTGTGTGGAATAACTCAGAGGTAAAAGACTAATCCATTAATCCCCCCCAGTCCATAATTCTAAGAAATCATAAACCCTGCAAGACACTTTATTCTCTTTGGAAAATCAGACTCATAAACTGAGGACAGCAGCAGGCTTGGTGCTGAAGAATGGCAGCATTTCCCCATTGTATGGCTGTGCAAACTCAGGTCAGCCCTGCACAGAACTATTTTGGGATCTGTCATCTATTTGATGCACACACAGAGACACAGAAAGTCCTTGTGTGTGACCGCTCTCACGGCACACAAGATGTCTCATTGTTCTCCCAGGCCTGCCATGCTTGGGGCTTGTTGCAACGTTTTTGTACATAAGTTTCCCTTATGAAGCACCTTCTACCATCAAAGAAAGATGGGTGTCAAAAGGATGTGAAATGAAGTATATTTTTCTTACTTCAAATACTGTATTTTGTAGACTACTTTAAGTTTCTTTCCCCATGAATAATTCCATGTTGCATATAAACAACTGTATCTTTTTTTCTTTAAACTTCTTTTTTTTGACCAACAGTCTTCAGTGTCCATGAACTAGAAGCACAGTATTACACAGGCAAAAAGAGCACAGAGGTACAGCGAGATCTCCACCAGCCTGATTTGGGGAGAGGGGGTGAGGGAATTACAGATCTTGAAGCACTTACCAGAAAACAAGGTGAACAAGGCTGGCAAGTGTGTGGTTCGGCCTAACCGTGCTGCACTTTTTCTTGGTCTCAGGACACCACCTTGTTGCACAGAACCCCGCTCCTGGAGGCTCCCCAGGCTCACTTGCCCAGCCTTGTCTTCTGCATTGTACCCTCTGGCACTGCCTAGTCCACCTCAAAAGTGACGGTGGCTCTGCCTCTCCACTGGAGGACATGTGCCATGAAGAAAAAAGACCCCAAGGTTTCTCATCATACTGATGTGGCTGCACATCAGCCACAGGTGGGCTATTGCTTCCAGAGGAGGAAGACACCATCAGCTGGGGTGGCTTATTTCTTTTTCTTGAGGGTCTAAGGCAAACGGAGCAGCAGATCATATGCAAAGGGGTCTGTTTTACCATAGGCTGAATCTGAAGGGTAATGTAGGGATTTCACCTTAAGGGTAAGCACTGGGGCAGCCACTTTAATAACCCTCTTCATTAGGAAATACTTGCCAGCCATTATGCATCTCCCTCCCCTCCATGGGTTGGAGTCCAATGAAGTTGGAATTGTGAAAGATAATGATCCCTACCTATGTAAGGTTAAAATGCTGCCACTCAGCCTGGAAGAGGCCATTGTCAATCTTATTATGTCTTACAGCGTAGATACAGGAGGGGAAGCAACATCCATACAGAGCTTACTGCAAATACGTTCAGCCACCAAACAGCCGTACTGATGGGTTGCCTCATGAGCACTGTACTAAACAGCTACCTTTCCTGCTCTGTCCCCTGCTCTGGGACCCCTCAGATATAACCCCCTCCAACAGGGAGGGTGATCTCGTCCCCCTACGTGGCAAGGGGTACCCAGGACCGCAGTGACTGCCATGAAAACATCACACCTTGCCAATACCACTGTGAACAGATTATAAAATCAAAGAATAGACGTTTTGACCCGGAGCAGGAGACAGAAATATTACCTGCATATTTTGGCAGCAAAACGAATTTGCAGTCCCCATCGTTTTTTGCAATCGTATGTTCAGTACCTGTGGGTATGCCACGTGGCACAAGCAGGTCTGGAGCCTGTGGCTGCCCCAGCTCCAGCACAGATGATGGATGAATTACTGACTGTGTGGCGGGGTAGAAAGCAGGACACTCAACTTGGGCAATGAGATGTTCTCATTAGCATACCCTGAGAATGCAAAAAGCATCTGAGTATGCCTTGCTGGAGAAGGGTGCCAAGTGACAGAAGCAGTGCCAACACTGAGAATGGTATTTTATATATATCCATGCCCCTTTTGTCTCTTACGACCTGATTCTCCAGAAACCTGGCTTTCATTTAACAAAGAAAATGAAGTCCCTAGATCACTTGTTCAGGAAAGAGATGCTTAGAGCTGAGGCTTGAGGCAACTGAAGCAGCCTGCAGAAAATACATTCCAGTAGCCTCCAGCAACTGCGAATTGCTCTGTTTTGCCTGGAGCAGTATTAATGCAATGACCTAGTGATCACATTTGGAACAACTTTTCAACCTACCACGTTGACATATAGGGTTATAGGTGAAACACGTTCATTGAGAAGAGCTTCAAAAACCACTACCACTATCTTCAGCCCCAGTTAGACCCACTGGTATGGGGAATACACAGTGAAAATGCCCTCTGTAATGAACTTGTAGGGTGAGAGTTGTTAATAATGCATGGGCATATACCATACATTATGTATTTAGCTCAGGCGAGCTGAGCTAAAGTCAAAGATGGATCAAACAATTAATGGGATTGGACTTAAAATACTTCAAAAGTGCCTTTGAGCCAAAATTCAGTGAGCAAAAAGCAGCAGAGAGTCTCCCGTTCAGGGTGCTGCACCTGACCCAGAGCAGGATTCATCTGCAAGAGCCGCTGGTGGCAGCAGCCCCAAGTTGATCTCTGTAACATTCCTCTCTTTGGGGAGGGAAGGGGAGAATTAACACTCTCCCTGCCAACACTTGGAGAAAAGTCTTTGTGTGCTGTCACCATGCCAGGTCGCCCCAGGTATGCTGCGTGAGCCGGGGGCCTGCCACAGGTTTCAGAGGCGGCGTGAGGGTAAGTTTTCCTCTTGGGAAACCCTTCCTGTGCAGTCTGCATGCCTGCGGGAGAAACCCTGAGCTGGGGATGGACCAGCTCTCCGAGGAAGCTACGGCTGGGGCAGATGTTGCAGGTTTTACACTGGAGATTGCTCAGACAAACCTCTTCTTGGCCCGTGAAAAGACTGCAAGCTGCACTGTGCAATACAATACTTTGCGGTACTAAAGGACCTTCCGAATGAGGGTCTCACATTAATTAATTAAGCCTCAGAGCACCTAGAAGGAAAATCTATCCTATTTTACCAGCAAGTGCAATGAGTATGCGAAGGTCACACAGAATAGAGGAGCAAAGGAAAGAGAGAGCCCAGTGTCCTGACTCCTGACTCTTTGCTGCATCTATTAGCTCCTGAGTCCCCTACAAAGCACACTCATGGAGGACAAAAGGTGACCCACAGCTGTGCCCCAAGGGGCACCAACTGACAGGTTTAATAAGGTGCAGGAGAATGATGAACAGGGTTACACAGATTGACGCAGGTCAGTAAAGAATATGGCATTAAGAAAATTGATCCTTTCAAAGCCTCCAGCCACATGCTTCTGTCAGAACCAGACGTGACTTGTGTCTGTGTTTCATACGATACCACCAAGTATCCACCAAAGGGCTTTCCTTCATGTTTAAATAATGAAATGCAATGTAATGCCGACAGGTGCTTTTTTCACAGGGAGAAGGGAGCAGAAGGGAAAGCGTTTGGGTGGGCTGAGGCAGAGCCTGGGTCTTTCCTGCCTCTCCCACCCCTCCCTGCCCTCCCCCGCCCACATGGCTCGCAAGCAAGAGGTCACCAACGGCTGGATGTACCCATCCGTCTGCAATGCCAAGGAGACAAGCACATGGGCACTGGAAGAAAGAGTAACTCTTCTATGATTTGGGTGTGCATGTGCAGCACAGCAGCTACGGTGTCTGTGCAAAAGACAGGAGGCTGTCATGGGGAAGAAAAAGAAATGTGCTTTACAGGTCATCATGGAAGATGGTTGGTATCACTATGAGATCATTTCAGTTTGGTTGCTGCCAAATACTTGACAAAATGCCTCAGGACTTTCCAAGCACACCATTTTGTGTCTCAGAGATCATGCAATTTCTGTTTGCTCATGCAGGGAATTTCTGTCAATTTGCTAAACTAAAGTAAATATTAAGAGCATCACTGTACGAAAAGAATATAATGTATAATCAATAAGGGACATTCTGCCAAGCTCAGCTGGCACTTAAGGGCTAGCTGTGTAAAGCATCGTGTGTGTATATCCCAGCAACAAATCTAATTACTCTTTGTTCTTTGTCTTGCAGCCGGAATAGAGATTGACGGACAAGTCGAAAGTGACACAGAGAGTGAAGGTAACGTAGAGATTAAAAAATGCAGTCTTGTTTAAAATGCAAGAGGTGATACCTTTCGTTTTCTCTCTGGCTTGTGACTTGCTATACAACAGAAACCATTTCATGAGCTACTTGTAAGCGAGCAGATTTTTCCCTTGAGGTTTGGCTTAGAATAGTGATATGTAAACAACCATTCTTAGGCAGTCTGCCCCATTTTATCCACTCTCCTAGAGTAGGAGGCTGTCAAAGCCCGCATCCTATGGCAGTCATCCCTAATAAAACAGGCATTGCAGTAAAGCAACACCCTTTGCAGGGCTGGGACTGCTTTGCACCGCACTGAGGTCCTGCTTGCCCTCCCTGTAATGCTTGCTTAGACTGGAACGCATTGGTAGCTTGACTAATCATGGCCACGAGAAGATAAAAATTAAAATGGATTGGAGGCAGACTGATGGCTGTTAGGAAAACCAAGAAGAGCTAGTGACAGGATTAAAAAGAGCTTTAATCTTGTATGTATAGTAAATACAGATAAATAGCCAAGTGGAAGGATTATAACACTAAATAAAGAGAGATAGCTAAGAGGTAAGATCGTAACAGCACTGTATAGGTGATATGAATGTACACGCTACTGCAAAAATGGTTCAAACCTGTGTCTGTATGATCCATAAAATATGAGACAGTAATTAGGAAATGACTGGATTTTTTTTATAATCGTATCCACCTTTTCTATACAGGCAAACAAGGCAATAAGATAAAAGTAACAAATGAATGCTACACATTTAACCTAATATTTGATAGGCTGCAAATGAAAACCGTGATAGCTGGCGGCTCAAAATGAACATTTTCCTGAAAGTACTAGGTGGTCCTTCGACCTATATCACTAACTGAAATTCAGCTGATATAGACCATTACACAGTGACTGAAACCTACTTAATGGCTCCTGAGAAATTAGTTGAAAGCTCCTTCCCATTCCCAGTGACAAGTGTGACAACCACTACCTACTAATTTTTTTTACCACTAGCAAGCAAAACCTATTTCATGTTATTAATTTCTAACTTATCATCAAAACAAAAATGCAAATCCTCAAATTCTTTTTGCTTATATTTTCCTTGCCTTTAGGCTGTTCATTTTTCACTCTGCATCCAGCACAATTTCCTTCTTCCAACCCCAGGGAAAAAAATCAGTGCCTAAATTACAAATTTTTTGTTTGCTTGTTTGAACACTTTATTTTCATTGGTCAGAAATTTTGGAAAATTAGAAGCCAAAAGACTGGGAAACTTACTATTCATTTTCTTGTACTTGGTGGTAAAAGGCATGGAGAGGCTTGGGGATTTTTGAGTGGTTTTTTCCCTTTCCATAACATTCTGCAATTAAATCACGCTCTGTTTCAGTCCTTCAAAGTGAAAGGATTTCTGATTCCTGGACAAAAGAGATTTTTAGCTTGCAATGCCAATAAGAATGAAACGTGCATCAAAGACTATCTGGGTTTTTTCTTCTCTGGATATAGACCTTCCTATATAAAAGAAAACTCAGAGAAACAAAACCAGGTGCTGCCTAAGCTGTCCCTTTTTTCCCCAGCCTTGAAAAGCACACATCTTTCAAGGAGAGTGTACCAACAAGCAAACTACATACCACATAACAGACTGCAATTTCTGTTTCCGCTGCTCTGGTGTATATACAGGTTAGGAAGATATCTGTCTGTGCTGGCTTTTGCCTTTGTAACTAATTTCCAATTTTTCTATGGTCACACACAATCACTGACGTGCTAAAACGAGCCATATTGTCTTAAATGGGAGTTGAATAACTGAAGAGTTGGACGTAGTTCTTGGACAGGGCAGAACACAACGCCCACCGCAGTCAACAGGCATCTGCTCATTGACTTTGCACCAGGCATCCTGGCTGCCTGTCCTTTTCTGATGAATCCTGGTTTGCCAGCATGGATTTCCCAAAGTGTTTGTTTTTTATCCCTTGCAGAAGATGAAGTAAAGGACAAGACACCTAAGAAACAGCCCCTCAGGGAAACAGGCAAAGCAAGCAGACTTGAAAGGAAAAAGCAAGAGAAAGACAAAAAAGAAGATGAGAGCAAAGAGGAATACAGTTGTAGCCAGCAAGACAGAGATTCTAGGAGAAAAAACTACCAAAGAAAAAACAGTGATAGAAAAAAGGCAGGAGAGGAAGGAAGCCGGCAGAGAGAGAGAGGCAAAAAGGCTCCTACCAAAGATCAAAAGGAGTCAGAAAACAAAGAAAACAAAACAAACAAGAAAGGAAAGGAAGGGGAGAACAAACAGAAGACAGACAGGAAAAACAGGTAATTGAACAATCCCTGACTACCGTGTGCCTGTGTGCCTCGTGTCAGACTGGCAGCGGTATCAACACGCCAGTGGCGCAGGGGTCAGAACTGCAAAACCAATACACTGCAAATAATTTACTGCTCTCCCGAAAGAGATGCAACAGTGGAAAACAGTAGCATAAAATGCCACACAACCAAACTGTTTCCAAGGTCTTCTGTCATTTTCGTTTCTCAGCCAGGATCAGATCCATGCATGTAGTGGAGTCCTAGCACCTACAGCTGGGGGTAGAAATGCACTCTGAAACAAGACATCTTGAGTGACTCAGATCTGAGCAGATCAGATTTTGTTGCTCGGTCTATGGAAACATTCAGGTCAAAATGAATCTTTCAAGTTTTCAAGTACAAATCTTTCTTGCCCCATCCCTCTGCTCCTCCCCATATATTCAATTTCCTTCTGAAGGTGTGAACAACTTTTCTCCAGAGCCAGCTGTAGCCCTAGGCAATGTTTCTGTAGATGAAGTGTGGTCCAAAGCACAACATCGGGCAAGTTATGGTGGGGCACAACCGCCTCTTCCCTATCCTGGCTGGAAGCAGCCTTGCTGTGAGCGTGAAGGGGCCACACTGGCATCGCACCAAGCCGGGGTATGGTGAGGTGCCCACATCAGAGCGGAATCCCAGGGCCCAGCAGCACTGTGCCCACCCCAAGAAGACCTTCCCTCTAACTCCTGCATTTTTTTCTACTTTGTGCCCTTTATTTTGTATCTCTCCCAGTACTTCTTCTTCCAACTCATCCGACGAGGAGTCGCTGTCAGAGGAAGAGCTTGCGATGCTGATGGAGCAGGTGGAGCAAAAGAAAAAACTGATTTCCACCATGAGGAACAAGCCCTGGAGGATGGTGAAGAAGCTCTCAGTGCTCAGGTACCCATCACACTGGGAATCCACACCTGGGGTCTTTGCTGACTGTCAGATGCGCTTTGCCTTTCCTAGATATTGCATGCTTGCTGCTGCTACTCTAACATCCCAGTCTCAGAAAAAGTGATCGGCAGAGCCTGGCCAGCCTGTCTGGGTTTAAATCATCAGAGTTAAAATGTGGAATTTGATTTTCAGCCTCTGTAATCAAAGAACGGATAAGGTGCAAATCTGTTCAACTGATACCCATGGCCAGGTCATTCTACCCTTGTATTTAAAACCAAATGACTCACTACTGTCAGGCTACTTGTTAAAGCAAACTCTGTGCCCTGGTTTGCTTATTCATGCCTATTGTCAGACAGAAATCAGAGTGGCAAAGTGCCATGTTACTTCACACTCCTGAGATGGGACTGCTTGGAAAAAATGCTTTATTATTACATGCAGAGGTTTATGGAGCAAAGATAATATTGTCACCCAGCACACACTGAATGTGGGAACAACTCAGGTATCTGCAGAGACCCCTGATAGCAGAGCGATGTGGGGCAGTGGGGCAGGGCAAACCAAGGAAATCAAAACCCACAGGTTGACAGGGAACAGCTCATAACAAATCATTCCCATGTCAAGGGAATGATTCAAATCCCTACTTTGTTGGTTAAAAATCCTCCAAAACCCCTTTCTACCAGAAGCACGTTCAAAATACTGCTGCAAGGCATGCACAGCCCCATGGAGAGTGGTGATGCTCCCCCTCCGTGTTTGCCAAGAGGGTGCTCAGAGCTGCAGTGACCGGGCTGTGAAGGCTGGAAGTCACTTTGTGTCTCTGCTTCTCTCTTTCACAACCTGAAGGCCAAGACCTGTTCCACCTTCTGATAGAATCAGGAGCCTTGAACACTGCCAATTATTTTGAAAAATCTGGGTAAAGATTTATACAGGAAAACTGTATTAAAGCAACTTTTCTATCTCACAAGCATGCTACAAGCCTGAGCTCATTACAAATAAAATCTTATGACCCTAAAAGTCCAAAGTTCTGCAAGAAAAGAAAAAAAAGAGAAGCAGTACTATTTCTGACATATTTTTCTTTGATGTAGGATCCTGGCTAAAATTCTGCCTAGGATCATGTTTGATAACATACCTCCATCCTTTCATCTTATCCTTGCACCATGGCAATCATTACTACCCACTAATGAGCCTAAATAAATTGTTGCGTTGCTTGTGCTGGGGTCCCCAGATAGGCTCTCGGAGTGTCATATGTTCATTAGTTATTCTGGCTGCACAAACTCAACTGTGAGACAAGAAAGGACTAGCTTCATTGCACAGCTGAGGAATATGAAACACAAAGAGAGTGAAACAATATGTTCAAGACTTGGAAATCTCACTTTAGGTGTGCAAATAAAGTCACAGGTGATTTTCCCAAGGTTACGGGCTGAACTAGCCAACCATTTCTACCATCTTTCCCACAGGCTTAGGATTGCAAAAGGCTTCCCAGTTCCTGAAATTTAATCTCTTCTCATGCTATATTAGCAACAACAATATATGATATAATCTTATTCACAAACTCAGCATACTCTAACAGCATCTACCTAGGTTTGTTTCTCTGTATTTCCCTTAGAAATCCTGTTCTAAACCTAATTTCAGTTTGCAGCTCGATTTTACTCCTGACTAGCATACAGTTATTTCTCTGGCACAGACATTATCCTGTTGGGCCAATGGCACATCTCTGATATTTATCCAGGGAGGTGTTCATGGAGGGGAATTCTGCATCCTCTTGGAGTTTGTTTCCCTAGACAATGTTATTGCTTCTTGGCCAATGCACCAGGAAAGAGAAGTTATAGCAGGCAACCCAGGGTGGGAGAGCTCTGGAGCGAGAGGAACAGGAGGGCTTTTGGGCTACGTGCAGGAAGCAGTGTGGAACAAGATTTGGGACACACCTCTGCACGAACACGAGTGCTTTGAGGACATGTTAGCTGGCCGCAGGTGAACGTGCAAGCTCTACATGGCTATCTACAGCTAGTAGCCAGGACCCCAGATACAGAGCGAGGTGTGAAGAGAGACGAAATCCCCTCCTTTGCACGGGTACGGCTGTTTTCCCACTGGTGCAGGTAGAGGTAAAAAGCTAAAGACCCCTTTGCTGTTTCAATAACCTGCTTGTTTATTTTCCAATTAGGGAGGCACAAGCTTTTGTAGAGAAGTTTGAAGGAGCTCTGGGAAAAGGGAAGGGCAAAAAGTTGTATGCTTATAAGATGATGATGGCAAAGGTAAGTGCTGCAACGATGTCAGGGAAAAGGCTGGATACCTTGTTATGCATTCAGCACATTTTTGGTAGAGTTTATTAACCTGTATTTGGCAAAAGAGACACCAGGAAATCAGAATAAAACTTCCTGCCCACATTCAAAAAAATACTAGCCAGTTTCAAATCTATGACTATTACAGAAAGAACAGGGAAATTTCCCCCCCACCTGAATCCCCTTGTGACCTTACCTGAAGGAGCAGGGAAAACCCTTCCCCTTGCAGGAGCAGGGAAAACCATGGCTTTCTGGTTGCAATTTCCAAAACCTTGATCTGTGAGACAAGGTACCCCTAAAGGGGGGAGAGGCCATGCCAAACTCTTGCTCTGCCGCATGGACTCCTGTAAAATTCCATCTTCCTCAGTAATGAGGTGATAACAGGGAGAATGATGACTGTGTTTTAAGACTGAAGTTGGTAGCCAAGTTGCATGTTGTCATGGAGATTATATTGAGAAGTGAAAAGAAGAGCCAGGCCAGAGATGATGACATCAATGGGAGTTTAGCCGCTGGTCTGATGAGAAAGGATTCAAGCTCAGTATTTTATCAAACGAAATTTTGTTTTAAACAGAGTTGGTTCTGTATAATTTCTTTCAATCCAGAGCTAAGTTTGAATTTTCCACCCCTATATAATATGGTAAACTCACAGCAGAACTCCAGCTTTCCAAAAGTCTGTGAAGGCTAAAATTCAGATAATGAATGTGGACACATGGGGGTGGGAGGCTTTTGGATTGAAGGTAGTTTCTGAAATAGTCCAAAAGATCAGAGTTTTTGATTTGGAATTTACACCCACTCCTAGCAATGGTACCAAACCCTGGCATTAGAAAGCCCTGCAGACAAAGGAGCCTCCCTCTTTGCACCTCTCTGCTCATTGCAATGTTGTCTTGTTTCAGAAATGGGTGAAATTTAAGAGAGACTTTGACAATTTTAAAACCCAGTGCATACCCTGGGAGATGAAGATAAAAGAAGTGGAGAGTAAGTGGAAGTTGTTGTGCGGTGGCAGTGAGACACTTTCTAAGACAGCTTTGCCTTCATCCAAACAATGCTCCCTGATCCCCAGTCCCTGCTAGTGCCAGGCACTGGTGCCAAAGGAGGAGCAAGTGCTCCGGGCAGCTCCGTGCTTCGCTGTCTCCATCAGCGGTGGGGACTGTCGGGAGGGTCTTGGGCAACACGCTGGGGAGACCTAAGGGTAAAGGGGTCCAGGTCTTGCTGAGGATGGTTTAACCCTCCTGAACTCATAACCATGACATGTCTTCTGGTTTAAGGTCACTTTGGCTCCTCAGTCGCTTCCTACTTCATATTCCTGCGGTGGATGTACGGAGTAAATCTCGTCCTTTTTGGGCTCATATTTGGACTGGTTATAATTCCAGAGGTAAGTGCTTAATTCTCCTTGCAGTAATATCTTGCCCAATCCTTGACATGAACATCAGATTAATAGAACAAAAGAAGTGTCTTATAACAGGCAGCACTTTAGAAAAATTAAATGTATAAAGCCAATTATTTACAAAGAACAACTTACAAGTCTGTTACCGACACAGGAGAAAAAAATGGATTGAAATTAGGAGGTGTAAAATGCTATCAAACATCCTGCCCATCCAGCAGCTAAAACAGGAGTTCAGAAACCTAATCTAAGGCTAGTTTTACATTTTGACTAAAGTGAAGAACATGACCTATGATTCCTAGGTACAAGCTCAGGTCCATAAGAGCCATAAGCAACAGACTGTGCTCTGAAAGCGATAAAGAAAATCCCTCTTTTGGGCCCTCTGAGGGGCCCAGCCCTGGGGCAGCAGCCATGCTACAGCCCTGCAGGAGGAGCTGTCAAGGGAAGGAACCAACAATTTTCCAGCACTTTGCCAACTAACATTTGTTTGGGAAATATCCCTTTCCTGTACTTCTAATTCAGGTGATGTACAAGGAAGACTTTTATTTTTAGTTTTTCTATTTCTTGCTGTTCTTGGAGAAGGGAAAGGATCTCATAGCCAACTTTATATGATCGTTTATTGAAGAATTTTTTAATGTAGCTATTACAGCGCTGGCTAAATTACTCAGTGCAGTCTCTCAAGGCTATGCAATCCACAGACAGTGGCATCTGTTCTGTTCAATGCAGATTTTTATGGAGCAAAAATGCAGCACAGAGTCTCTCCTGAGGACCGTGCTTTTGTTCTCCTTAATGTGGTTGCTCACACTATCAAAAGTAAAAGCTCTGTTTCCTCCCAGGATGAAGACACATAACCATTATCACTGAACATACAAATGTATTTTGTTCAGAACTATGCATATGGTAGAAGACTAAACAGCTTTCCTCTTTAAAGTATGCATACTGTTACTCATTGCCTACTGAACTGTTATGATACGGAGAGTAACTGGGCAATAAACATTTAATCATAAATTATTTTGAAAGTAGTTAGATAGCCCTAAAAAATAAGTGATAGATTATATGCTGGGACCTTTCTACGCTATGAATGCTAATGAGATATTTTGGTATAGGCCTGGTTCACATGGTGCCATCAGGAGGCTGTGCCATGAAAACTATTCTTTGCATCATTTCATCGTATGCTTTTTGCCCAAATCTAACTGCCCTTCACCTCACCTCGGGATAATTTTTCAATTCAAGACTATATAATACAAAATATACTGCAAGCTCAACCCAGTGCTCTTGAGTTCTCTCAAAGGAGGAGTCCTGCATAAACAGATAAAGCTAATCCCTTTACTGCATTAGACCCGTGAAGTTCAAGCAAAGAACTTCTTGCTAAAATAAGGATGTTTAATTTGGAGCGGTTCATTGAGGGATGCAGTTCCTTGACAAAATACTTCCTGTGCAATGGATGTTACCAGGGAAAGGGAAGTCCTCTGGCTATTTGAGTGAAATTAATTTCAAGTATTTGAAATTGCTGCTCTGGTATTAGAAAATCAAGCAAAAGGAAAACCAATCAAAAGCAAACCAAAAAGGACTCGTTAAGAAAAAAAACTGCAAAAAACTGTACAGTGTGTTCTCCTATACATGCATCGCTATTATTAATGTTCACCAGGTCCTGATGGGAATGCCATACGGGAGCATGCCAAGGAAAACTGTACCCCGGGCTGAACAAGCAACAGCTATGGATTTTTCAGTTCTTTGGGATTTTGAGGTAAGCACAGGAATGTTAATCATAAAAGATCAGTTGAATACCTCCTAAAACCCTGCAGAGGTTAGTGGCACTACAGGGATGCATTTGTTCCAAGATAAACCAAGAATGCACCTATTTCTTCTGGAAGATGAAGACACCTGCTACCACAAAATCTTTGTGGATCTCTAGAGATTTCTGGCCAAAACAGCATGTGCAGGCACCTGCATATGGATTTGAACCACTTCTGTATACACGCAAACACACACAGACATATATTTCATGGGTTTGCAGGAACGAACCAGACACGCTTTTATTCCAAAGGGGACACATCACCTCCCAACATGACCGGCTAACACCACCCGAAATGTGTCTCTCTGGGGTCAATGAGATGCAACAGGATGAAGTAAAACCCGCTAAGGTCAGTGGAGTTATACAGTTCCACACTGAAGGAAGTCAAAGCAGATTTAGTAACCCCATGTCTTATTGTCTATGCAGCATTTTCATTCATAAAGCACAAGAAGCCACAGTTATGTTTTTCTATCATCGTCAGCAGAAGCAGCTGACTATCTAAAATGCCCATTGATAAGTTTGGTGCAAATCACTTCAGCCACATTCACAGAGTTGCCTCGTGAACTAAGACAAAATAATAAGATCCTTTTTCAGAGGAAAAAACACCCCGTAAATATATTTCTGCTGTATTTTAAATCTACATAGAGCAATCTGTAGAAGTCTATATCATCATCTCACATTCATAATGTAGAATTTTGTTCTGAAAAAGCAAAAAATCTTGTGTGCACAAGAGCCGTTTTACTTCCAACTAGGAAGGCAGCCAGCACGCAGGTGAAACGCGAGAGCTGCTCGGAACCAGGCAGCCAGAAGGTGAGCTCAAGCTGCGGACCCCTGCATGGGCAGGGAGCACCTTGCCTTACCACTGAACTTGCTCACGGCCTTGGGAAGGGGATCGCTCCCCACGTCCCTGCCACTCCTGCTCCCCTGAAATATTTACATCAGCGTGAAACTGGAACCAAAGTTTAGGACTTGCACTCAAAGGGAAAGCTCAAGTTTCCAGCTGCCCGTGAGCACTTGGCTGCAACCCTGACTCGCACTACCCCCACAGTTACTCTTTGCCTTTGAAGATTTAGGCCAAAGGGATTAAGCATTTTCAGGGGGCTGCTCAAAAAAGAAAAAGATCTGTGCAGGGGGGGTGAAGAGATTCTGCTGCGGCCAATACCTTGGGATCTGACTTTCAAAGTTGCTACTTCTGGAAAGAGTTTTTAAATGCCTGTTGGCGCCGGCCCACGTATTACAAGTGTGGGACCCAGTCCTGCTGTAATAAATCCCATCACAATTTCCTTAGCTGAAAAAGCCCCAACAACTACTTTAACATAAGCAAGATTTAAAGGAGTTTATTAATAAGGCCTCAAATATTAATACGTCCAGGAACCTGACAGGGCCAGAACTTCGTCCAGCACCCATTTTCTGCTGAGGATGCTTTTAGCTCTCACTCTCCCAGCACTTCCACCCACTTGCCAGAATCCAAAATTCAGAGTGAATTAGCAACATTTTGAATAAAATTGCATGGAATGAAATGCTCATTTCAACAGCACAATGTAAAAATACAAGAAGCAGCATTTAAACTCATTGGTTCAGTAAAAAAACAAAACCCCAAAACAAACAAAAAAACCCCTGCAGAAGCGTTGCTGAACTGCAGCTGCTGATTTTGTCTGGGAGACCATAAATTATACATATACCAGTAAGGAAATTTGCTCTTGGATGGGACTGTAGCACTGCATGAAAGGCTGGCTACCGTGACCTGCCAGTCTCCTGCCTGTGGCTTGGTACATACATCTACATTCCCCTGCTGTCACTGAGGGCTTGATCCTCTGAACCCCTCTGTCGCACAGGCCGCATCGCGTACCCACTCCTTTGCTGCTTGACACCAGGCAGCAATCACGCAAGGTTGCGAAGCAATCTCCAGCTATGGCTCAATGATGTACACCTGTACCCTCTGCAGCCATGAGATGTCAAATTAAGCCCCTCACAGAGGCTTACCTGTTGAAAATTAATATTTTCACTTATTCCAGTGTGCTCCACAGGAGAGGTGCAATGGGCAAACATATTTCAGAGCAGGCATAAAATGAAGAGTCAATGCTGTGATCTTGAAAAACGCAGTTCAAGAGAGACGAGCCAGGGAAATGTATGATTTGGCAGCAAGGAGGTCACATCATGGATTTCTAGAGGAGTAGAAAGGAATAAATCTCACTTGGACACCAGACACCATGTCTCACAAATGGAGTTTAAAGAACATACTGGATGATATAAGCAGAGAAACTCATTTATCAGTCCCCACCATTTGATGAATCAAAAAGACAAAGGTTTGGGATTGCAAGCTGAGAAAAAAACTTCACTAGCGCCTTCCAGGAACATTATCTTTATATTTTATGAGGCTTTTTTCATTACACCTCCCCAGCATATGTTATACATAACACACTATGAGCCTCAAGCAGCGGTGTAGTGTGCCAGCCGTGGGCTTGCTGTATGTCCCCGAGTGGCTCAGTGGCACTGCCAGCAACACGTGCAGAGTTGTCCTGTACCTGTGGCACTGCGCTTTGTGCAGGGCAAACACGCAGCGAATGTGGCACCTGGGGACACCAAAGCTTTATATTAAGTTAGGAACAAAAAAACTTGTGTTTTGGAGGGGCTTAGTCTAATTGATTAAATGAAGGTTGTCAAACACTGGTAGAGAGGCCCAGAAATCTTGTGGGACCTCCATCCTTGGAGTTTTTCAAAACTCAGCTGGACATGGCCCTGAGCCCCAGCACTTAATTTTGAAATTGGCTCTGCTTTGAGCAGGGGGCTTGACTAGATGACCTCCAGAGGTCCCTTTCCATATAAATTATTCAACATCTCTAAACAAGATCTATTAACAGCCAGACTGATTAACTACACTTAACTCACGAGTTGAAAGACAACAGGCAAAACAATAGAGAAGTACAATATGCAATATTACACATCAACTTGGATGAGATATGACAGAAAAATAGGGAGAGATTGCTAATGCAGATTAGGAGATCTGCACGCTCCTTGAATGCTCAACAGTCTGTACAGCTAAAAACAGATCTACTTGAGACAACTTGGTTGATATTGTGTCTGAGTTCTGCTTTCCACAGGAAAGTAATGCTTTGATTTTAGTATTTAGTTATATTTGCTCTGCAGGTGGTAGCCAGTAAAAGGAAGTAAACCTGCAGGATACCAAGCATCTGCTGCTTCCTAGCTGAAAGGAAAAGTTTCACGTCATAGTGGGAAAACCCTTTGCTACACCATTTCTACAAGACCTGAGTGTTTGATACGGGCTTAGAGAAGCAGCTGGGCTACAGCCACAGAGAGCAAAAAGGAGGCTTTTCTGGGAGGGATGAAACCCTGATGGATAAAAACTACATTTTAGTTTTGAGCCAGTATCTTCTGATGTGCTCTCCCTCTTCTCCCCTCTCTTAGGAGGATAAGCTCTTAGGAGGATGGTTCTCAAAGGTGACAGGACAGCAAACAGCTGAGAACAAGACACTAGAACTTCTTCCAAGTTAATTTTCCTTGTTTAAAGTCTTCATTTTTCACCAGAAACCTCTTTCCTGCAGAAGAAAAGTTGCACAACTTACACAAAGGTTTCATTTTGCTTTTCCTCCAGGGCTACATCAAATACTCAGCACTCTTTTACGGCTACTACAACAACCAGCGGACAATTGGTTGGCTAAAATACAGGCTACCAATGGCATATTTCATGGTTGGGATCAGCGTATTTGGCTACAGCCTGATGGTTGTTATAAGATCGTAAGTACGGCTGGCATTGTGCTCTCTGCATACTGTGTCTAGCAGCTGCGTCCCCCTCCATAGGCACAGCTCACAGCTCAGCCCAGCCTTGGCCAGAAGGCTGAGGGATCGTGGGGCAAAGGGGGCTGTGTGCCTGCTATGTTCATGCACTCAGCCTCAGCATCCACCATCCCTGGCTCTGGTGGGCTGGGTGGGCCTGGGCAATCCCCTGCTTCAGCCATATGCTCACATGCATTATTTTGAACACTCCCACCTTCTTCTCCAGCCCCGTTTCTCCTCCTCCTTTCAGGATCACATTAACTCTTCCTTCAGCATTACTACAGTGCCATCAAAGAGGTGGGTTTTGTGCATGAAGGAGCATTTTACTCACAGTATATTTCGAAGACTCCTTTTCCCATCCTATCTTTGCAAAAAAAAGTTCCTGAAAGACAATGTGAATCACACAGATGGTGCGAGGCGTACAGAAAAGAGCCAAATGCTACCAGACCTGCTTCTGATGCGTCCCCAAACCAATCAGAGGAGTTTTAAAGCGAGACCCCAATCTCTGCACCCCTGGTGCACTGTCCCTGAGCACCACTGAGGGCCCTGTGGCATCCCCAGGGCAACGAGGATGCAGCTGAGGCACTTCTCACCGCTGAGACAGTCTCTGCAAAGCCAAAAATAAAAAAAATAAAACCACTTGTCTCTGCCTGGAGGGCACACCATGCAAAGGTTTTCCTCCCTTTACAAGAAAGAATAAGCCCGTGGATTTGTATCACTGCTGAAACAGGCCCTATTGCTGCACAGTAGAAAGAGCCTCTTGAGCCTTTGGCTGGAGTGGGACATGGGGATTTGCTGTACGTTTGCCATGAAATTGCAGCATCTGTTGTCTCGCATTCCTTGAGGGACCGGTGCTAGGAANTCTAGTGGGAGTTACAAAAGGATTTCAGGGATCAAATAATAGAGAGGAAACCGCAGAAGCCCTATCTGCTTCTATGCTGATTAACAAGAATAATCCTTTTTCTCTCCCTGCATGACTTGCTGCAAGCTCTTTGGCTCCAACCTTGTGCAGCTACTGAAGTCTCACTAAAACTTTGTATTGCAGTGGGTGCATTGGACACCACCAGTGGTTTCTGACTAAATTTAACTAATTCAAGGTAGCCATAATTATATACTGTACCCTAGGACCCAGAAGCACTGTAAGTAGTCTTTCTTCAGTCATCAGCTGGTGGAAGCAATCCTTAACCTGCTTTAATCACCTGTGCTAGGGTTTTTTTCTACATTACTGTTTTTGATACAAGACCTGCATAGCCCTGAAGACCTCCTTAAACCTGAAGTCCAACGGCAGGTGTTAGACTGTTGCACCCAAGGACAGTCACCCCACTCCTTCCTCACTCACCATCAATCCCAAGCCACCAGCACTGCTTTACAAAGCTGAAGGACAAGCGGTGGCTCTGTGAAACACTGTCTGACCTTGTCACTGCACATGTCCTTACACAGGATGGCACGAAATGCCAATGAAAGCACAGCAGACGGGGATGATGAAAACTTCATTTTCAGCTGGAAAATGTTCACCAGCTGGGACTACCTCATTGGCAACCCAGAGACAGCGGACAACAAGTTTGCATCCATCACCACCAGCTTCAAGGTAACCCTAACCAGCATTTCTGTCTGCTTCTGGGGACGCTCCCAGCGCCTGCTATGGCAGAGGTTTAAGGGGAAATCTGGCTACCTGTACAGCATTTCTCTGTACAAACACAGTATAGCGCTGAACCACGGAAGCTCCAGCTTCCGTGCCCTCGGTCACCCTAATCCTCTTTCCAGGATTTGAAAAAAATTTGCTTTACTTCAGAGTGCAATTCTCCCACCACATTCCCCTGGGATGTGGCAGGCTGTTTGCCACTTGATGCCTTTCAGTCAAACCAGGATGCCTGTATGAAGTGTGGTTTGAACTTAAGACAAACTACCAAGTTCAATATAACCTGAATAGCATGGGATTGCATTCAGTAGGGTGAAAACCATCTGATGTTGCCTTAGGCTCGGTGCCGCAAGATACTCGCTCCAATTCTGTGAGCACCCCTGCTTTTTCAGGAGTCTATCGTGGATGAGCAAGAAAGCAATAAGGATGAGAACATCCACCTGAGGAGGTTCCTGCGGGTTTTGGCCAACGTCCTCATCATATGCTGCTTGTGCGGGAGCGGGTACCTCATTTATTTTGTGGTGAAACGCTCCCAGACATTTTCCAAAATGCAAAATGCTGGGTGGTATGAAAGAAATGAGGTAAGGGAACTTTGCTTCCAGTTTTCTGCTGTGTTTACTTGCCTTGGACATCAGCATAAACATTGCCATAGCTTGAGAACAGCATCCAAGGCAGGGGGATTCCCTACCAGGGCCCAGAAGTCCCCTTTGATACCTTTGTAGTTGTTTTAGCCAGGAAGCACATTGGTCTCACTGAGAAGTTCCAGGGCAAATTAACAACTCCTGCAGAGAGGGGAAAATACTCTTACAGTGAATCACAATAAAAGTCAATGGGTCTTCAGCACTTACAACACTGATGATTCTCTAAAAATTCTACCTCAACTTGCATATTATTGCTTACAAATTCTGTTGTACTAGAAAGCTCTCTGGGTGTTAGAAATGGCCATGATCAGACATAAAGCTAAACTCTGATCTTTCTCATCCATCTTGAATTATGGGAATAAGATTTTGGAACCTTCAGAAAAATTTCAGTTGTTAAAATTTTTCTGTGTCTGATTTTGGAATGAAAAGTTGCAATCTCTAAGCTCTTCACAAAAGAAAAAAAAAAAAGAAAAGAAAAATCAACCTATGGAAAGGTTTAATTTCAATGTATACTACATTATTATGTATTTATATATTAAAGCCAAATTAAATTAAAAGCCATGCATTTTCATAATTCCCTCAGAAAAATTTAGCAAGACAACACTTTCTCACAAAATGATTTATTTCAGTAAACTTTTCCCAAAGAAAAAAATCCTATTAAAAAAAAAAAGTTTAATGTCTGAGACTTTCCTGGTGATAACTTGAGATGTGAATATATACAGTTCTGGGTACTGTACCCTCTGCTGGAAAAAAAAAAAAAAACAACACACAAAAAAGAGACCTGTGAATCAGAGCCTGCCAGTAGCTGTACAGACACAGTTCTCCACAGGCCAACAGGCACTGTAGGGTTGTAAAAAAAGATAGCACCTGCAAGTCATGCTTGAGCTAACGCTGACTTGCCAATGACCTCACTGACCACAGTACAACTTAGCATCTCGCACCATACTGAGGAACAAAAATGCCACTAGCACATGTTTTCTTGAGCTGCAAAACTGTGTCCTTGGTGTGCTTCCATTCAAATCTGTAATTGCCTATTTGAAAAGCAAAGGTGCTGAACGTGGAAAATAGACATTTGAACTGGCTAATTACCTTTATGCACACAAGCCAAGTCTTGCGCTTCCTCCAAAACTAAAATAAGAATCTCAGAGCTGATGCAAGCAGTACTACGAAGGACTTGAGGAACCTAAATATTCATGAGACTGGACTGACAGGGAACAAAGTCTTCAGAGCTTATCCCTTTGAGATAGCAGCAAAAGTGCTCCTGCAAGAGCAAGCCACACAACCCAGCCCTGAAGTCTGACACTGTGCTGCCTGCCCACCAGCCCCCAGAAGCTGAGCTCGTTTTGGCTCCCTCCCCTTTATAAACCTTCAGAAATCTCCAACCAGTTGCTGGCAGCCCCCATTCTGCTCAAAGTAAGACAGTCGCTGTTGTTACTATTAGTAGTAATCTCCTGTTTGTCATGCGGCAGGTTGAAATTGTGATGTCCTTGCTAGGCATGTTTTGCCCTCCACTGTTTGAAACCATCGCTGCACTAGAAAATTACCATCCCCGCATCGGGCTGAAATGGCAGCTGGGGCGGATCTTCGCACTCTTCCTTGGGAACCTCTACACGTTTTTATTGGCTTTGATGGATGATGTCAACGAAAAAGTAAGACCTGAGCTGAAAAGCCACATTCACTAGCATTTTCCAGAGCCACTGTTGAGAGCAACCCATCCCTACAGCCAGTACGAATGATCACCCACTTTGCAGCAGGCACTTCCCCCATCCCTTCCTCTCGAGCATCACCTGCAGCGCCCCAGGGAGACTCACTGACCAGAGAGGTTTCCAGAGTGTCCAGATCCTCTTTACAGCCCTGAAAAGAGAGTGGTTATTGTCTCCTGCAATCATGGCATGTTAGGGTAATTTGATTTTTTTCTCCATCTGACACCGTTGGCAATTTCTAGTAACACAGACCCCAAGGACATAGTTTATAATCCTCCTCCCCTGTCCTCCCCTCTTTAACATTATCCTAGTAGCGTGTTGCAGGCAGATAACTGCAGGAAAGGATAAACGTCTAACTGATCCACAGAAAAAATGACTCTGTTTTAAGCTGAGAAGAATTGGAGTAACGGGGAGGTTTGCTCTGCCCAGAAAAACTATGAAGAAAGTGAGGAAGGACATCTGGGTGGAGGCTTCCTCTGCACACGGTAGTCTTGAAGGAGGTCTGGCTTCTTCATGTGCAGGGAGCAGGCTGCTAGCTTCCCAAAACTCACCATGCCCCTATCTGCTTTTAGTCTGGAAGGGCTGCTGCTCCCCTGCTCCTGGACAAAGAGAAGGAGTTTCTGTGCTATTGCCAGCTGCAACTCTGTTGTAAACAGATGTTGATATGACGGGTGGTAACCAGTAGGGAGGAGAGGGGAACCCAATGCCCTGGGTCTCTCCAAACACCTCCTCTGGGACCCCTGTTTCCTGATGTTTTTGGCTGGGGGGGTCTTTTCGTTGCAGCTGGCTGAAGAGGACGTGGTGAAGAACATCACACACTGGACGCTGCTTGGCCACCACAACTTGTCTGCTGTGAACGGCAGCACGGCCACCCCACCTCCCCTTGATCCTGCAGACGTGCCCAGGGGACCCTGCTGGGAGACAACAGTCGGCATTGTAAGAAATTCATTACGTAGTAAGTCTCTGGGCTGGTTTGGGGTAGGGTTTTTTTTTTTCAGTTGTTGATGTTTTTAGCATTTCCAGGCTTGAAGTTTTCCTCGCAAATGGCATCTCCTTTCCTGACTCTCACATAGCAGCACCAAGGCAGTGTAAGTCCTTGGCCATGGTTCTCAAGCCATGGTGGTGAAATCCCCAGCTAGAAGCGCCCAGGGCATGCAGAGCTCTGCGGCACTTGCCATGAAGAGAACAAAAGGCCAGGTAGTCTGCAGCCATGCCTGCGTCGTGTGTTTGTTCAGATCACAACTGTGCCTTTGAAGCAAACCTGTCTTCTCCACTTATTGCTGCACTTCAGTTCATGTTGCAGAGTGGCTTTGGAGCACAAATAAAACCCAACCAGAGGATATGCCTCAAGGGAACTCCTGACACATCCCAATCTCTAATGTGTTGTGAGGCCATGGGACAAGAGCAGAATTAGGCAAAAATAACCCCCCTGAAATGTATGCAGGGTGGCCTTCAAGTCCTCAGAGATTCACCCCACAAACCCACCCTGCAACCTTCACCTCGCACCAGGAAGTTCTGCAGCCAGATTATGCACAACTTAAAAAGTAAAAGCAATTATTTAATGGCTGATACAGACAGCTAGGGCTTACCAAGATACAAGGCTACGCATTACTATGTACATCCAACGGGTCTTCACTAGCCAAGTGGTTTTCAGACACTTGACTAGTGAAGCTGGGGAGAGACCAGCCACCATCACTCCTCATAAGGGACTGACTCTCAGTGCAGTTGAGCTGTCATACTCCAGATCCTTGTTTTTTCCCCTCAAACTTTTAAACCTTTTCTTGTAAGTGCTTTTCCTTTTGAATCCTTGGGACACCAGCTATCTCACCCTACAAGTCTTACTTCTGCCAGAAATTTTACCATTCTTGTCTTGCAAATCTCCCCTCTCTACACTTCCTTGCAGCTCTTGTTTACAACGGAGCAATTTCCTCAGGAGTCCACATGAAGGTTACAGAGCTAAGCTATAGCAGAGCTATGCACAATCAAAATTACCCTCAGCATATGTATGTTTTACACTGGCAGTATTGCGGCAATTACATTCTGCTTCCATTTTATGTGCTGCCACAACATATAGTGTATTCAATAGTGCTAGTAACAACTATCAGGGCTAATGGCTGTAAGGGAGCTCATGGTTCCCAAGCACAGAGCTAAAGCTTAGGCACTGCTGAGCATTTGAAAACAGGCAAGGAATTGGCTCATGGCATGCTTTTCTGAAGGTCACTGTCATATAAAGACAAATGTATTAATAAAAAAATACAGTCCCAAATGCAGTATTGTAATTACAGGCGCTAAATGTTTTTTCATTGTTTTGAATTGCAGGAGTTTGTAAGGCTCACTGTGTCTGATATCCTGGTGACCTACATAACCATCCTGGTGGGAGATTTCATCCGAGCTTGCTTCGTCAGATTTGTGAACTACTGTTGGTGCTGGGACCTAGAGGCTGGATTTGTAAGTGAAATTTGTAAGTGAAAGTGGATTTAAAGCTGAAAAGACAGAAGTAATTTGGGGCCATTTGGTCACATGCTACAAACAGATTGGTTTTAAATGCTTCCAGTGGTCCTCTGCTCTTGTCAGATGCTTAATTGGTGTAGGTAGTCTCTGCATCACTTCTCTGGATCAATCAGTTCCATCCCAGATAAAGCCCTAGAAAAATCAATTTCTCTCCTCCACCTCAGGACTTTAAAACATGAAGTTGTAAAAATAAAAAAAACTAATCAGATGTTCATTCAGTTGTTATAACCACAAAATTTTGGGCCCTTCTAAACCTCTTCTCAAAGCCGCAGACATTCCTGTTCGTTGCCCGCTCCACAGGCAGCCGCATGCGCTACTCACAGCACTGTCTTCTGATCAATGATGGAATCTGGCGTTACTTCTGCTGCAGTGGAGCAAGGAGTGTTTCCTTACCTTCTCATGTATGCGTAACACACAACAGCGCAGGACTCTGGTATTCACAAAGGCTACATAACCAGAGCAGCCAGTACTGGAGCTGCACAAATACAGAAGCAAACAATGAAAAAACAGTCCATTGTTTCACATAAGAAGTGACAAAAACAGATAGATTCAAACAGAGATGGAAATTCCTTGTGAGGCTGCAGTTACAGCAGTGTACCAGCTGCCTAGCTGTCATACTGGAAGGGTTTCCAGGAGGGATCTGGAGAAAAGCGGAGGAGGGCTTTGAAGGTGTCTACAGGGGCCTGGGCAAGCAAGGGCGGTTGGGGCACAACAGGCATTTTGTATTTCTTCTGGAGGAGGCAGACGACATTTCCATGGGCCAAGGGATTTCGGAGCTCAGAGGACCTCCCTGGCAGACAAGTAGCATGAAATTGCTCCCATTGCATGTGCTCACAGACCACAGTCTTGTTGAAGCTTCTGGTTTCCTCCTCCTGGCCACGTCCTCCTCTCACTTTGTTGGCCACCTTTGACTTTTTTTTTTAGACGCTTTCCTCAAAACGACTTTTGGAAATATCATCATTCTTAAGATCTCCATTTTACAAGTAGCTGGAAGTCTCTTCTGTCCTGCAGGCATTCCTTGATGTATAAACACCCACACTCCCTCATTTCCTGGACATCCCTCTTCCAATTCCCAGTGACATATAAAAAGAGCTACTTTGGGGATTATTCTGTACTTCTCTCTCTCTTCTCCCCTGGCTGCGAGGCAATTTTGCATGGAGAAAAAAACCCCAATCAGCATCTCTCAGGGGATTACCAGACTAACATGCTCCAGCATATCGGCTTTTGCAAATGAGCAGTCCAACCCAGGGAGCTCAGAAGGAGCAAAGTGAGGCCCTTATTTATTAGGACTAAGCAGTAGCATTAATTTGCAGCCCATAATGTGGGCATCACTAGAGGGCTGGCAGTCTGGCAAAGGCAAATCTCTCCGTGCATGCCAAGTGGCTCCCATTGTAGTTACAGAAGGAAGAAAGCACTGTCGGCTTCCCTCCTCTTTTTCCCTTACATCTTTGGGAGATTCATGTATTCTGCCTGGTCCTATGTGTATTACTTCACTGGTGCTCAAGTAGGGGTTGGTTTTTTTCCCCCTGGCCCAGGAATGAAAAAGGAGTGAAAGATGGTTTGATAACAGCCATCTAACCCAACATAGCCACGGGCACCAGCACAATTGTACATGTGTTTTTCTAATGTATACAGTGAATAAGTCTCATGTTTAACCCAGCCTTCTCACAGAGAAGTACTCATGGCAGAGGACAGCAGGTGCTGAAAGCTGTCTTTATTTCCATAGGAAAAAGAAGCCAATATTAACATCTAGCTAAAGATTTGAAATAGAAATGGATCAGAATCAAAAGAACAAAGAAAACAATGTTTGCACCCATCCCTTTCCAAAGCTGTGAGCAGTCAGCTGAGCAAGACTGACTAGGCAGGCTCCTGTTGAGTTTTCATCATAGAAAACAAACATCTTAAAGCTCAACCTATGAAGTGCTGACAGTACTAAGTACTTGCAAATTGCATGAAAAAGAGACGTACTGCACAGGACATTTCAAACACATAAGGGTATCACCCGTCACTTCTTAGAACAGTGTTCTCTGCATTGCAGTAAAAAATTTTTGTTTTTCAAGAAAACGTAAAAGAAAAACTTTACACATAGTTTAATCTGCCAAAAGTGATCTGAGTTTTGTGCAGATATATGTAGAAGAAGCAGTATCTTCATAATAGCAAATCTAGTAGAATAGTAATTTATAAAACAACTAATACTGTCAAGAGATTAGACCAGCTTGTTCTGGACTTACCACCATTACCACCCACATCAGACAGGTTGCTCCATAAAAAGCAGTATTTTAACTACTGGCTAGCACAGAGCAAAATGTTACCAGACACCCACCAGGTCATATATTCCCTCACATTTCTCTCCTTTTGCCGTCTGTTTCTGTTCTTCAGCAGCCTGCTGCTGCAAGGCCTGGGGACATGGATATAGATGGCATAGCATTTGCCCTCCAGCTCATCGTTGTCACCGTTTAAACATTCAATATTTTATCAGGGTAGAACTGTAAGTCCATAGGCAGACACGCCAGCTGGAGTGTAAAACCTAGTCCCATGCCATGGCTCCTTTGCTCACGGCTGGCTTTATGTTTGCAGGAAGAGACAAACACAGAGCAACTCTAAGCACCTCCATATCTCTTTCGAATTTTCAGCAAGCCAAAAGAGAAGCAGCAGCCCATGGCCTGGTAGCTCCAATTTTGCTTTCACCACGCTGCTGCTGGTCATTCGAGCAGTATGCACGCAGCGGGAGCCCTCCGAGAAATCCCTTCATACCGGTTTAAATAAGCATCCTTATACTCAGCAGCAAACAATAGCAGATATCTCTAGCAACAACACACTCTCCTTTCTTTCCCCATGCAGCCGTCCTATGCGGAGTTTGACATTAGTGGCAACGTTTTGGGTTTGGTCTTCAACCAGGGAATGATTTGGTAAGATATTTCTTTTTTTTTTGATTGTTTTTTGCAATATTTAGAAAACCTGCCAGTGGAGTGCGAAAGCTTCCAAGCCAGCCACAATAATCTTTGGGTTTTGGTTTTTCTGATTGCTTGGCTTTCTGTGCTTGACTATAAAAGCAGAAAATGTAAAAATGCCGGCTTACTTGTCCAAGAGGAGTAGCAGTGGCATAACTGAAGCAGAGATCAGTTGTGCAAACCATACCCCACTCTCACTTTTATAAGATCATTTTTTTCCAGTGGTAAAAACGTATTAAGATGGTCCATGTGCTGGGGGAAGAGATCAGAAAGGGTTCTGGGGGCAGCATGAGCTTACACGTCAATGCAAGGGTGGGCACGGAGCCAGCTAGAGCAGGTTGGGCAGGAGGGGCACATCCCAAAACTGCACTAAGGGAGGGCAAACAGGAGCTGCTCTGCCCTGCTGTGGCAGCACCAGAGGAACAGGCAACAGCACAAAGCACCCTCACCCCTGCGAGCAAAGTTTCTTTTGCCATAGATTGACAATTTCTGCCTGTTCCCCTGCTACACCACCTGTGCAGATTTAAGGGACTCTCTCCCTGTTGGTTATGTTCGCCTGACATTTTCCAAGCTATGTTCAAGTGACTTTTGTCACAAACTGAAAATCTTTCTTTGCAACCACTGAGGGGTCTGAGATGTCACTGGTCCTCAATGCAGTGGTTACCAGGTAGCTTTTCCTGTGGGAGCACAAGCCAGCCCGCACAGACTTCATTTGTGGGCAAACTTGCCATCACACAAACACTTGTTTTTCTTCTTCTGAAAATAAAAAACTTGCCAGCCTGTCAGAAAATAGCACCTGTCCTTCTCCTTTCCTTTTCAGGATGGGATCCTTTTACGCACCAGGGCTCGTGGGTATAAACGTGCTGCGCTTATTAACCTCCATGTATTTTCAGTGCTGGGCTGTTATGAGTAGCAATGTGCCTCACGAACGAGTCTTCAAAGCTTCCAAGTCTAATAATTTTTACATGGGACTCTTGCTGTTGATCCTGTTCCTCAGCCTCCTGCCTGTGGCTTACACCATCATGTCCCTGCCTCCCTCCTTTGACTGCGGTCCATTCAGGTACTAGCAAAACACCAAAAAGGCCATTTTTCTGCGCTGATACATGGGATTATTTTAATGAAGTTAGAAGGCCTGGACTCCAGAAGAGATGGTGAAATGCCTCCATTCCCCACCTGGTTAAACCCTTCACACTGTGAGGCAATGGGCCATACCCTGCTGTGGGGTGCATACAGTCAGCTGGGAGCACTGAACATGCTCTGAGCTCCTGTCTGCTTTCTCCAGCTTGCTCTGCAAACTCGGCTGCTTTGCCTCCTCTGCTACTCCTGGCGTTCCCCCAACACACATCCATGAAAGCACAAGAAGACAGCAGCAGTGGGACAGCAGCACGCAGCCCCCAGTAAAAAAAGCAACAGGAACACCCCTAAGGCTCTCTGGGAGCAAAAGGGGTCCAAAGTCTCCTTCTAAGATCTTCCATAGAGCCAAGAACTCCCACAGCACGAGATCTATTTCACGTTTTGAATTTCGTTGGAAAAGAACAGGAAATGGATAGGTCTGTGCCTGAAGAGTTGCAGATACTATTTTTTAAAAAAAAAGCCTTTTTCATTTTTTAATTAGAACAGAATCAGCACTGCACAGAGCATACAGTGGACAGATTAACATGCCAATAAAGTCTAATTTGAGTAATGCCATTTCCTGGGCCTGTTAAGTCTGACTCAGCAAGCAGCTAGCTTGGAACAAATTGTTCCCGTAGATGCACTGGTTTAGGTTATCCAGTTGCTAATGGAGAATAAGAACAGAAAGCTAAAAGACTCAGGGAGAAGGCAAGAGACCATAATTCCCTGACAAGCACAGGTGTCAACGAGCAACATCAAAAAATCTGACAAGAAACTTGTTGCACACACACTGTTATCTGGAGATGACTAATCTGTAATGTGAAAGAGCTATTTCAGTTCCCAACCAACCCTTCAAAAGCCACCTAGCCTGATTCAGACCCTTGGCACACCTCTCAGCTTGACTGAAAGCTCAGCTCTCCTGGGCTTAAGGCAGTTGACGAAGCTTGTACACCGTTTAGCCAAGTTTGTCCTTATTGACTCAAATCATCAAGACAGTGTCCAACACATTCCTAAGCAGAATCCTGCAAGATCCCAGGAGACAACAAGCCTAAATATGAGGAATAGCACTCGTAGGACTGTATTCACAGACCCCGAGATGCTGGGGAGAGGACAAGGTCAATTACACAGTCCAGCTTTTTACAGAATTGTTCTGCTTTCATACAGAATACTCTCATCTGCTTTATCAATCTGGATTAAAATTACTCTTTCACTGAGTTTTCTATTAAGCATTAATTACAGCTTGCTATTTTTATAATTACTTAGCAGCTCTTCAAGTTGGCTCATTATTTCAGAAAACCGGAATTTGCATATGGAAAGTCATCTCTACCATGAAAAGGCCATATTTCATAAGATATTGATCAGAAATGTATGGTTACTGCAATCTGTAGGGTTTTATACATTTCAGAGGGGTAAATAGTCAGAACTCATAAAGGCGCCACATGTGTGAATAATATATTAACTCCAGGAGCAAGTTAGCCTGGCAAAGATTATTCTCATAATCAAGGGGCTGGGGTGGGGGGGGGGAGGAATGGCTGGACCAATAGATAATTTAAAATTAAGGCATTTCAAAATCCTTGGTGGCCAACAGCAAGCTGATGCTCACTGAAAGAGAGGAAACATGCTACTTAGCGTTGTTAGATTAGGAGTTGTTTTGTCCCTTCAGGAAATACCTACACTCCTTCACTGGCTGTTTGTCTTTCCAGTGGAAAGAAGAGGATGTATGAAGTCATTCAAGAGACCATCGAGCTCGATTTCCCACTTTTTGTTGCCAAGATCTTCAGCTATGTGGCAAATCCAGGACTGATCATACCTGCAATTCTGCTCATGGTGTAAGTTTTCCTTGCAATAGTACATGCCTGGCTGGGGGGGAGGAGGTTGGGATGTTAGTGAGATCTAGATACAACTTCTGCTGAGATAACAGCCCGGATTAGGGCAGACATGTGCTCCCTACCCCCCTCACCTTCACCCAAACCTGTTTCCCAAAATTTAATTACCTGACCCAATTAAACACAACTTAGCAGATGAAATGCATTGCTGACAGAGGCCTCATGGATATCAAAGCTGTCACAGCTTTCACATGAAAAATTTCAGTAGCCAGCAGGAGATAAATGGACAGTCTCAACTGCTTTTGACGTAATTTCTGTCACAGCTGGTGGTATTTACAGCACTGCCAAGCCAAGGCATTCAAAAATCACACTCCCAAAAATATGAAGAGGTGTGGGTTTTGTTTGGGTTGTTGGGTTTTTTGGTTTTTTATTTTCTTTTCCAAATAATACATCTGGAATTTATTTCAGTGTTGTCTGATCATTTTAGCTTTGAAACCACACTTAAATCCATAGCACCTTCAGCAGCAGTAGGACCAGGGCAGCTCTCTTTTCAAAAAAGATATTTTTTGAATTGTTCTTGAAGTTTCCATAGCTAGCAAAATGAGTGGAAGAGCTGTGGCCAAATTTTATAGGCAGCTCTGAACACTCCAGACTAAACAGTGGGAGACAGAGAGAGGGCTGGGAAGCGTATTACGTGTGTTTGCCTGCTCTGGCTCTTCTTTGGGAATCCACACACATTGGAGATGGGCCTCTGGGCTGATCCAGTGCAGCCACTCTTGGGCACTGTGACCCTTCATTCTGAATAAGTTACACTGAAGATAATGCCACTAAATTCAATCAAATACAAGTTCTCGTGTTACAAAGTTTCTTATAGACACAGCCTGAGAAAAATCTCAATTAAACTGAAAATGACCTGTCATCCCTTCACTTGCCTCGAACTGTTTACTCATTTTAACCTAAATAAATATGATCAGATACTGTAACTCGTGCAGACAGATCCTACGCTTAGAAGAATCAGATCAGATACATGCAGAAGACAAGAAGTCTCATGCTACATGCCCCTAGTACAGCCAAGAATATTATTGAGTTATTAGCTCTATTCCTGAGGGCTTCACAGTAGCACTAGCAGATGCTACCACAAAAATAAGATGAAGACTGCCGAGCTAATGCACCCCAAGTGGATGATCTTTATAAAAGGGCTGCAGGTCAGGTTTCTGAAGCTTTGATGCAAGCCTCCAAAAAGGTGGTGGGAGAGTGGTTTGAAAATCATGTTTTGTTCAGTGACAATCTCCTGCCCTTTCCTCCACTGACAGCCAGGACAGGAAAAGCACAAATCCAGTTTATCTGCTGAAGAGACACCTCCTATCACCCCTTCCCAGTCTGGGCTATTCCCACATAACAGCCTCACCATCAGTCCATCTCTCCTTGAGCCACCGTTTTGTCTCTGTCCCAATCCCCTCCGCAAACTGAGAGATACCCTATGTTCACATTACCTAAAACATCCTCGTTTCCTACCCAGATACACTGCCTGCGCAGCCTTGGAGGATATTAGATATTTGTGATATGCAGTCATTCAGCTCCCAAGAGAGGCACAGCCCTAACAAAGTTGTTGCCCTCACAGTGCCTGGACAAGTCAGACTGGCAGCCCCTTGCAGCGGCTCTTGCACGTCCAGAGAGCATCAGGTGTCTTGCAGAAGTGCTGCTCGCTGTGCGCACCCAAACTTTTCCTGGGATAATCCCAGATGAAATCATAGCTACCGTACAAGGACTTTTCCTAAGGCTTGAGTCCTTTTCTCCTCTCAGAAACTTTTCAGTTGAGGGACTCACATTATCATGTCCCCAGTTTTCTGCCTTCTCCCTCAAAGTCTTCAGCTTCTGCTGCTGCTTCTGCTGTGGTGCAGACAGGTAGACAGGGTCAAGCTGGAGCTAGTCCTTACACTGATCCCCATCCAGCTTGCCAAAATATTAAAACGAGGGAAATGCAAAAGCTTCATTTGGTCCTGATGAGCAGAGAGCCAGCAGTTCTCAAAGTAGCAGGTAAGGCAACCTACAATGCAGCCTAAATAAAAAAAAGCCTCTACAAAGAGCGATACGTGGATCGTAAATGGGCAGTCTGTTGATTTTGATGCCAGACACTCAAAAAAAAAAAAAAAAATCTGTTTTCTGCTTCTGTAGACCGAATTGAGTCATTTTCTCCAGCCATGATATCCCCTTCTCCTTTTCCAGGTCCAATCCAAAATGCCTCTTGTATTTATTTCTGTTCTTGGCTTCTGGTCCCAAACAATGATGGAGTCCAGTGTGCGACATGGGTGTCTAGCTTACTGTCCCGTTTCTAGCTGTCCGAGGACAAGGGAAAAAGGAGACAAAGAGAAAGCAGAAGCATAGATATTATGCACCCAGGCACATAACGTAATCCCTCTTGGGTCAGGAGCAGGATTTCAGGCCATGGCTTGCAGAGCTTCCTGGCAGAACCTAGAAGCACTCTACTGCATCAAGGAGAAGGAGAAAAAGATTGAAAACTGCTGTGCAGGCTAGAGGAGGACAGTGACCCATACTCTCTCCCCAGCTCTGGGGGAGCAGTAAATCAGAGAAGAGGAGTGCCAGGGCCACACTGCATCTATGCTAAACAGCTCAAGCACGAGGGTGCATCCCCAGGCTCATTTCAGTGGCAAGCAGATCTAAAGCCCCCCATTATAAGTGGATAAACTCAATTTTCCAATGCTTACTTGATTTTCCAGCAAAGTTTACAGCTCCTTATGCTGCTGCTCACAGTCAGACCAGGACCTGGCTTTGCTCTGCCTTTCTTGGGAACCGGCACTAGCAGTGTGAATCAAGAATTCAATAGCAAATCCAGCACACCTGTTGGACCTGTCCAGGACACTGACATGCACCTTGGAGGCTGACCCAGGCTGCTTCAGCATTGCTGAGGCTTGGCCTAAACAACCCAGTCCAAATCTGCCTGACTACCTGCAGATTTGGACTTCAAAGGTATCCCCCCAAATCCCCTTTCTGTGTCATTGTCCCTTTCCCCTCTCCCTCCCAAGATGCCATAAGGGAAGTTCAATCCTGGACAAACTCAGCCTCCCCTGAGCAATAAACCTGCAGGCAGAGCAGGCTTGTACCTCACTGTGTTTGGGAGAGGGACCTGGTGAGTTCACACCCTTCCCATCAATGCCCTGGTAAACACAGGTGTCGGCACAGGAGGAAGCTGTGGTGGTTGGAGATGATGCAGAGGGTGAGAAATGACTGAAAAGGGAATGGAAATGGATTTGCTCAGTTATTGAATGAACTTGAGAAGGCAGCTCAGAAATCGAGAGCACGGCATCCCAGACAGCTTTGAATAGGCAGATCTAGTTAACTAATATTTCCTAGGCAATGAGTTTGATAACATAGAAGAAATAAAACCATCACATCCTTACAGAAGAACATAAATAACAATTGCCAAGAGGTTTTGTGGGGCAGAGATCACCAGCGGCGAGATTTGGGTTAATACTAGGCAAAAAGAAGCAAATGTGTTTCCTCTAGGCAGATCCCCATAATAAGCCTCAAGAAAGGCCATCCTAAATCCCCCTTCCTGATCTCCCACCTGGAAACCAGTATGCTGGTACACGGTGCCTTGCTCGGCTTATGGTCAAGCATTCTGCTGACAAAATCCTTGAGCCTGGTTTGAGGATGCTGAACCTGGGCTGGAGCCACATGAGCCAGTTCTGAACTGTCAGAAAACCTGGGTTTTTTTAGTCTGCCTTTTCTCGCATACCCTGATCCCCCAAGACAATTTTCTACTTTACTTCAAAAAAAAACAGAAAGCTATAGTGGTGAACTGAACAGCTAGTACTTTTCCTGGGAATGGCTTGGAGTCACTGAGCATATGAAGTTTATAATTTAGAAGAATAAAAGCACTCTACAAAAGCAGGAGGAGACATTTTGGACAATCAAAATATTAGTGGTTGGCGAGTAGTAGCAGTGGCGAGACAGCCCCAGGCGCTCAGGCATATTTTAAAACACGCACCTCCCTGTGCGCCAAAGGCTGGCTGCCAGCACAACCTCTCCCATCCCGCTCGCCTTTCAGCGCCCTCCAGCTTGGCTCAGTTTTCCCCTGGATTTGGCATGCCCTTTCTGCAGAAGAAGAGATTGAAACAGAAGCCAGTGGCTCTGCTCCGACCTGGCTTCAGCTTGTCCCCAGTTCCCATCTCTGCTCACTCCCGGCAGCCCCTTCCCAGAATGCAGGATACAGGGTCCTGGCCAAGTGGGAAGCAGGACCATGCCTTGAGCAATGTGCTTTTCAGAAGACTGTTCAGGGCGCTGCTCTGCCACCATTTTCCTGGTTTCCTAGTTTTTTCTAAGGTCCCTGAGGAACCTGGTGCCTGTTTTGTCTCCCAGGCCAGGGTTTTCCTTTGAGCCACGGCAGAAAGCCACGTGTTTTATCAGCTGAGTGGGTTTTCAAGGCTGGTGCCTGGCTTCACCAAGGCTGGTGCAAAGGAAGCAGAGGGAGCCCATGGCCAGCCAAGGTGGAGGCAGGAGGGCAGGATGGTCATTCTTCTGTTTGAGCAGAACTGAGCTACTGGACTGGCTCAGTCCATCTTAGCTGACCATGCCACGAGGCAGCCTGAATTTTTCCTAAGCCTTGATTCTCTGAAAGGCAGTTTGCAGACAGCTGGTGGGAAAGCTAGGTATTAAAATGTAGGCAAAAATTAAATGTTCCCTCTCTGTGAACCTTTCTCTCTTCCCTGATCCTACCAGTACAGCAATACACTTGTTTTTGCAGCCTTGCCATCTATTACCTAAATGCTGTGGCTGAAGCGTACCAACGCGCCAATGCAGAGCTGAAGAAGAAAATGCAAATGGTAAGTACTGATCTGGCAAAGACATCTTTGAAAAGCCATGCACTTCAAGTTTGATGTGCAACATCTGCTTTTCAATTGCTTTTCACTTCTGAACATGTTAGTGACACAAGGGGAAGACGCATTTTATGCTTGTTTAGTCCTCTCTGATGTCATTGAACAGCTAACTGTGGAGAGTGGTCACATTCCATAATAGGCTGCTATTTCATACATCAAAACTATGGTGAGTTTTCCCATAAACTACACTCCCCATCTACAAAAATACGTTACCTCAAAGTTGAAGTAATGTTTTGGACCCTGAGATCTCCCAGGGACAATGATAGGCCTATCAAAACCACAGCCAGGTTTTGTACAAGCTGAAGAGCAAAAAAACATCAATAACAACGTGGGAATACCATTATTTACCAGTCATTCTCAAAGTCCTGTACAAAGGAGGCTGGGGTCTGTCTCTTCCATGCAGATGGGAAAAGCCAGCTACAGACAGATGCAATGGCTCGGATTGCAGGGTAGAATTTGGACCTTATCATATCCAGAACTGGGAGAGATTGCAACAAGTAGAGGATGAAAATGCAGGGACCCCTGAACTAATATTAATTAGGTCTGGCAGCAGAATACCTGCAAATGCGCAGCTCTGCTCAGATAATGAGCCTCACTGAGAAACAGCAAAGGTGTCCTGCTGTCAGCACCTGTGCTGGTCTGGCAGCATGTTTCGCCCAGAGCTTTCCTGGTGGGTCTCTAACCCTGTGCTGTTTTGTGCTACGTGGACATGTTCAAAGTACCAAGCCTTGCATCAGGAGAGGATACGATACCATCCAAGGACTGGTATCAGCCATTCTGCTGGTACAGAGCATGATCCAAGCCAAAGAAGCAACACTACATCAAGCAACGCATTGCATGAAGCAGGGATTGGTGCAACACTGAAAGTGAGGATGCAAGCACTGAGAAATGAGACTCCATAAATTACATCCAAATGCTCAAATTTGGAACCGATCACTCATGCACATGGCTTAAAATAAGGGTCTTCATGCATAGGGCATCCTCAAGCACTGCAAGAGTTGAACACATGCTCAGGCTTGGCAGCATGTAATCTATTTCATCCTGCACAAGCTGATTGCGATCAGGGTTTAAGGGAGCACAAATTCCCACGGAGGGGTCACAAAGCAGGGCCCAGAGCTACCAAAAGGCACCTGCCTTTGCACAGACCTTAAATATCTTTATCCTGCAGGCACCTATAGGTTTGCTGAGGCAGCCAAGCCTTGCGAAAGGAGGGGCATGCAGCAGGGCAGAAGGAAAGGGAGGGCATTAGCACGGCCTGCTGCTTAGGGAGCAAGGGATGAGAGCTGCCTCGTCATGGCAGGGGTGGTCAGCGGTTGGAGCCCACCAGAGATGAAATATTTTGATGGTCTAAATGTATGCAAGTGAAACTAAAGACAGCCCTACAGCCCATCCCCATGCTGTCATGCCTCCCTCCTTTTTCCCTGGCATTTATCACTGACACCCTCTTTCTCAACAAGTCCACATTTAAAGCAAACCAAAATCCCAGGAAGGGCAGATTGGCAGTTGCAGAAACATACAGCCAGCCTGGCAGACCTAAACCACGTTATCAGAAAGTGCTTTGCCCTAAGAGGAGCAGAGCCATTGCTTCTCAGGCTCTCCATCCAGTCTGGGATGTACTTTCTTTCCCCAAAACCCTTGGTCACTGGACAAAGCACCTTGAACTTGGCAAAGAGATTGCATTCATACCAACACTTAGCCAGGCCAACCATGACACCAGGCCACCATTTCACAGATCACTTCTGCAGTTTCAAACTAAACCTCATGATTTTTATTGATGCAGCAACGTGAAGAGGAGAAAAACAAGAGAAACAACAAAGCCAGCACTAACCCCATGTTGCAAGATATGGAGGATTTCCTTACACCAAGTACAAAAAGTGAAGGTCACCCCAAAAAAGAAGAAGGTAAAAACTAAACAACCTCCCCTCAACCCTCCTGAAAAGGCTCCTTTTGCCACCAAACTGACTGAGAAGGATTGAGAAACTGGAGCGATAAACATTTGCAAGGGATTGGATGAGTGTAACTAGTCCAGATTTTGTCTGCTTACAGAAGTCCACCTTTGAGTGGTCACCCAGGAAGGGTAAGTTTTTAGACTGGATTATGCCTTGCACAGGCTTATCACAGCACAGGAATTGTAATCCAAATTTATGATTCATATCCCAGCTCTTAACCATGCCAGTCACAAAGCCAGCAATTTATCCTGGGAACAACGCTGAAACTCCGGAGTTGTTTCTGGGATGATGAGTTGAGCCAGGCACAGATTCTTTTCTGAATTTAAGTTTTCATTGGAAAATTTATTATGAATGAGACAGAAGCTTTTCACAGGACTGAGTTGGTCTTAGGGCAAATAAATGCATGCTGTGAGCTCTGCTGAGGGGGTCTGTGGCTGGGCAGAAAGATGCAGGAGGAGGCATTGGCACCAGGGTCCAGACACTCTCAAGGAAGACAGATCCTGCAGGCTCAGTCTGAACCAGTCATTTCCTGAACATCAGAACCTCCTGGTCTCGTTTGTGAGAAACAGAGCAACACACATGAAAGATTTTTATTTGATCTTGATGCTGACAAGAAAAGCAGACTAGTGCCACCATATCCCATCACATTTAGATGGACTGTTTCTTGAAAAGGTCAAGATGAGCTGGAAAGTTCAGACCAACCCAGTACAGATTCCCCCCAGACTAGACCCAGGGTGCTCATTTCAATGGAAATAGGGCTGGCAGCATTGCGGGTGCATTGGAAATAAAACTAAAATCAGCAATTACCCATGACTACCACACGGCTAGAGGTGTACCAGCATGGCTGGTAAGACTATCATATCTTATAAACACATCAGTAAGAACCTGCAAAGAGGGCTCAGGCAGCAGAGACACATGCTGGCTGTTGGCCAGGGGCTAATGGTCTTATTTGTAGTTTCTTCATTCAGATGTTCGAACACAAATCCCCAGACACTTGGGTTATTGCACACAGAAGAGACAGCAGCCACTGAGGAGAGAAAGGCAGGCAGTGTTTATTCTCAAGAAAATAACTTTCATAATCTTTGCTCTAGACATGAAAACAGAGTCTCCTAATAGGACCAGCCCTGTTGGGAAGCAAGGCAAAGCAGCAGCCCTGGATGGCAGCCCAATGACTGGTGGGAGAGGAGCAGCATTCACCCTGCCGCCACACATCTTTGTGACACAGCCACCAACACTGGGTGTCCGCGCACCTTACCCTGGCCAGCCCAGGCCAAGAGGGCACCCACTGGGACCAGTCCCTGGAAGGGGGAGAGGGCAGCCACGCTACTCATTTGCTGCTCGATAAGCTCAGCAATTTTTCTCCCGTTTGACATTAAAATAGAGGTGCTGCATGAACTATCATAGTTTTAGTAGGAAATGATTACTGTATGTTGGTCATCCACTCATGATGATCTCTATCTATCCAACACTGACTATCTAAAACAGCTTTGTTCAGAAGCTTAGTAGTGCTTTGGAGTTGTAACCCCCAACAGCTGCACTGACTTTGATCACGGAGGAAATGGGGGGCGGTCAGGATGAAAATTAGCCATGGCATTGCTAAATTACTACATACAGGACGCAGCCCTGTGGCTACTAACAGTGGAATGGTGAGCCCACTCTGTGGCATGAGTGCTTGTCAGTCCCTTCAAAGGCTTCTTCAACTAATAAAAGTAGTGTGAGTTTACCTGTCATTTCAACAAAGTGGGGTTTTTTGTTGTCCCTCTACCTGAGGAATTAAGTATTCTTTAAAAAAAGTGAGTGGCCCTGTCCAGCTGCATGGCAGCCACTACTAGGAGTGTAGGACTCCTACTAGACTGGCACAGAAGGAGGTTTTGTCAGCTGCATTTTGTCCTTCCTGATAGTTTTCCTCCAGTCTACCTCCTCCCATCTTTCATCTTCTTGTTTCAGCCCCGCTGTGTCTCACCACTGCTTTCCGTGGGTTCCCGCTCTGCTCCTCTTTTCATAGTCTGTTGACAGTAGCTTGCACCACTATTTCAATCCCAAGATACGATTCCCGATTTATAGACACCACCCAGCACAACCGAGGGACTAAAAGTGCTGTGGTCTAGTTTCTGATTATAACAAGTTAGAAGTCTCTGGTGCAATTTAAGGATCGTATCTTCCGGATCTACAGGACTTGCCATGCCTCCGTGGCAGGACTTCTCCGGGTGGACCTGCTCTTTTACATCTACAGTTTCTTCCTGTTGTTGACACAAACCCATCCTGGCCAGCTTAGATCTGGTGTTCACATATGTATTGTTCTTCATAAACATTTCTGTAGAAAACTCATGTTAGTAAAAATAAATCCATAAACATAATTAGTAACCATTCCATTACAGCTGGGACATTTGGGATTAGATGTTCCCACTTTGAATTTTTTCCACTAAATGCCACAACATGTTCAGGGCAGGAAACTCAACAACTTCTCCTCTGTGCCTTGACAGAGCATCTGACTTTCAGTCTAGGAAAGTCCACCTTCAAGGAGCTGGGCAAAGCGGTCCAGTTAGATCAGACATGAGGCAGATTGGAAAAACGATTCCATTTTTCAGGTCCAAACCAACATATGTATTTAGGCATCTAAATCCTCATAACAATTAAGAGCTTAAATATCGTGCTGTGCTTATTTGTAGATAGAGACCTAGCTCATTTTTTAATGTTGGTGCTTTATAAAAGAGACCAGAGCCCTAGAGAAGCACCGCCAGGAGATACAAGCGAGAGTCAAATAAAATGAGAAATCAGAATTTCTTCAAAAATTGAATCATTGCTTTTTGCTTTCAAATATAGAAAAGTCAATGTGTTATTTGTAGAAACAGCTGAAAAGAGTCAGACAAGAGAAGGCCTTTTTCAGGAGGCAGAAGCTGTTGTCTCCCATCCTTCTCTACGGGCATCTATAGAAAACATTGGTCAGAAAGTGCTGGAGGACCGTGCTGCCAGCCTGTTAATCCAGAAAGATGTTGCAGAAACAACACGGTGCCCTGATTTCAGCCCAGCCGGTCTGCCCTGCAGACTCCAGTTTCTTAGGAAGTGGTTGCATAATGAGGAATAGGATTTCCCTCCTCTCAGATCCTCATCTCACATTAAAACATGATTTGGAAAGGGGAGACGTGGCTTCAGATCTCACTCACCTCTGCTAGAAAACAGAAAGGGGCTGGAAACACGAGTGTGCATACATGGGAGAAAAGTAGAGAATATTTATTTATTTGCAGAAGGAATATAAGGGCAATAAGAAACATTATGAAGAAGCCATAGGGAACTCCAGACAGGTTTTGATAACCTGAGAAGCAGAGGCAGACTTAGACCCGCCTAATGAGTAACTATTCCAGGATTTGAGTGCTCTCTGAATCAGGCCCCCAAGACCTGCAATAATACTGAGATCTACAAAGAACTATGTCGTCCCTGGAGCACACAACTGCCCATTAGCTAATTAGTCTTTCAAGGTCTGCTCATCTCTAATTATAATACGTTAGGTTCACCCATTGATCAATGTCTTTTGCAAGCTCAGAGGCTTCAGGATATGAGGGCAAATGGTATGAGCTAGACAATAATTTCTGTAGACTGGTGGCAGCTCCCTTCCCCGACTCCAGTTCACAATGGGGTCCTCTGTTAGAGCACAACTGCTGTGAAGGGAGTAAAATGCCAACCTTCGGTCTTCATATTGACCAAAATGATTATTTGGCTCTCTGAGTTTTGAGCCTATTTGCCAGTTACTCATGTGGAACAGGAGGTTAAACTCCACAAACTCATGGCAGTATTCAGTAGTGTTTGGTTTCACCCCTCTTTTCCTGTTGTTAGGAACGGCAATAAGTACTTGTCTGAGGATTCAGCACCGATTTCCATCCCCCTCCCCGGACATTTGTTGAAAGACTATATACATCCCAAGCTTCCTCTGGGGCTCAGGCTAGCTTCAAGGGGAAAGGGAGGGGAAAAAAAAAAAGCTCAGTGGCATGTAGTGGGAGCCTCCTAGTAACATCTCACACAGCGCACAATTTGCATTCATATACTACTAGAAAAACCCTCTGCATTACAAATCTTTCAAATCTTCCATTGCCACTAGCTCAAATGCTGCATCCAAAAGGTTTTGGTAAAAAAACAAGGAAGTATGTAAGCTTAATTATTTTATTATTCTTCTCACCAAAGGCTTGTTTTTAAACAGGCAGCTCTCCTGGGCATCAGTTTTCAGTTTGCGTGGCCAGAGAGCACGGAACTACTGAGCATCTGCTCAGTGTTACTCTTGAAAAGGATTCTCAACAAAAAATTAAATTTAAAAGGGCAATTTTGCAAAACACATGCAGCTAAACATGAGCTGTGAAAGGGTTGTCACTTGCATGCACACTTCTCTTGAGGTCAGAAATGCCATTCAGCCTTTTCTTTCATACTGTGCTCAGCTACGGTACGAGAAAAACTGCTTTCTGTACTCACAACAAACAGAAAATAGTAGACACCACTAAACAGATTTGAAAAGTCATCCAAATATCTCATGTACATGCAAAGAATACACTAATTTTGCATTCAGTACCACAATACTGGGGCCTTGGCTTCTCCAAAGCGGAAAAATCAGCTTTTCGCTCCATAAGAAGTTGTTCCTTCCAAAAGGGGACTTTGAAACATCTGAGCTTGCATTTTCAGGTAGCTTATAGGAAGCTTTCCAGGGAGAGAAAGGGGAACAAGCATTGCACACCAGCACCACTGACAGCATCTTCTTCCGACAGCCTCACTTACTCCAGACAAGCAAAGATCATCTTGCTGAACCCTCTTTCATCCTCTCATCTTATAGCCAACCATGCACTAAGATAAAGCCACCTATCACACATTTTGTACCTTCACAGCCATAGGATTGTCATCTTCCTGGAAACTCTGAGCTACAGAGGTCTTGTGTAATCCCACCTCCTTTCTTCTTTGGGATCGTCACTGGTTTTCATTGCACAGCACTGCTCGTGGCACTGGGAGACGGATTTCCTCACATCAGCTAATAAACCAGAGACTTAGGGAGGGATTTTTGGTTTCTTTCAAGGTGCTGAGGTGTCATCTGCACATCTAAGCTAAAGAAACCTCTCAACTACAAAGAGGGCCTACACACCAAAAGAGCCATCATAGGGATAGGGTCCACAAGATGCACTGGCTTCAGCACCTGCTGGGACCTACCCTGAGAAACCTTCACCAATGAATCAGGTGAGGAAGACAACCAATGGCTGTTTCCACATGCCCAGAGGAAATTCCTGATGATAGAGACTGGTATTTTTGCAGCTTATCCCACTCCACGAGGCACGCTGCTCGACATGCCCAGCTGGGCAGGGGCTCTGCTGGCACCAGGACCAGCACAGTGGCTTCCATGCTGGCAAAGATGAACTCATACCCAATCTAATGCCCTGCGGGCCCGACTTGACCACAGCAGGCTGTGGGTGCAGTAGGTCACCCACCCCTTTGAACATCAGCACGCTCAGACCCCCCTCCACAACCATTTATCAGGTGCTTTTGCTGCCGCAGATCAGATGGGGACCTCTGAAGCCTGACCCCACTGCACCTCTAAACCTCGTATCTTCAAAGCAGCGATGTCCTGACAAAAAAAAAAAAAATAATGAAGTGCTCACCGAAAGGCTTTAAAGAGCGATCCCTGCATTTTGATTCATGCTGCATGCAACGTTATCAGCTCTCCAGCCTGACAGTCACAGGGAATTTTTTTCTCTCCATCATGCTTTTCTTGCTGCTTGCCTAAGCCCCGAGGCAGCAGCTTGTCCTTTGGCAGGTGGCAGCCCGGTTTCATCTGCAGCCAAGGCTTTATCGCTCACAAATGCTCAGACGCAGTTTTTCCCAAGGGAAAAAGGCAACTCCAGAAACTGAGAATTTCTAGGTCCCAGCCCATTTCTTGCACAACATCATCATCATCACATCGTGTTTTAAATGGACTATACCAATGCAACGCTATGCTGCAGCAAGCTAATGTGGGGAGGCTTGACTACTGCAATTATTCATTTCCAATCACAGGACCCAACTCCCTGGGTCCCCTTCAATTCAGCTGTCTATAGACAAGCAAAAACAGCGGTGAACATTGTCTCTAAATCTTAAATTGGTACCACGTGGTGCTACCCAGGAATATCCACCTCCTCCATGCACTCTGCAAATGGAGGCCACTAAGCTCCCACATGTTGGGACACCATCTGCTTATGCATGTATCCACACAGGCACCAAGATAAAGATGAGTGGATTTTTAAAAGTTTCAATATTGACATAATTTTCTGCACCACTCCCTTACGATTGATGGCAAAACTGGAACGCACTGAGGCAAGGGGATGTGTTTGTGGCTGGTGCACCAAGCATCCTCCCACAGCAGCATGCAGGCAGAGGGAGGAGAGCCCACAGCCACCCAGGGACAGATGGACAGACGCCATTTCCCAGCGTGCAAAAGCTTTTTATGTATCAGGACCAAACCCCTATGAAAAGGCCAGATGGGCAAAAGCCTTCTGAAGGTGCCAGAGCAGCCAAGGGGATGATAGGGCCAAACATAGAGGGTCTCCCCCACCTCTCGGGGATCAGCCCCAGCTGGGAGCGCGCCGGCTGGACACCAGAGCCCCCAGGGCTGAGCCCAGCTGTGCTCCTCGGACACTCACACCCAAGGGAACTGGAGCGGGATTTAACATCATTTAACACAGCAGATGGAGTGGGGAAATCAGGAGGGTTTGGCCCCAGGCATAGCAAGCGGATGGGTTAGAAATTCAGCAGCCCTGCACCCGCCTTGGGGCCAGCACAGGGTTAAGGACACACCATACCCATCGCTGCTACACACAAGCAATGAGAAAGTTTTGGAAGGAAACATCTGCAGGACATTAAAACAGGAATGGAGGCAAGGAGAGCTTCTCTGATGGAAACCAAGTGATGCTTACAGAAGCTGCCAACGCCATCTTTCTCCGGGCAATGTGGGAGAGAGAAAAAAATAACTTCAGCTAAGTCGAAGATAAAATAAAAACAACCATAGCGGCATAGTACTGTTACCCGGACTGCTCGAGGATCGGCAAACCATCACAGTGATCAAGTGTGCAGATGAGGTTAGTAGTAGGTGCAACATTATTAAAAATTCATTAGTAACCCCATTTTGCTGAGGAACAGCAGCTGCAGAAACATCCTAAACAGCTGTGTCCTTTCTCCATTCTCCCTCCCTCAAAGCAAAGCTATCCAGGGGAACCAAGGCCTCTTCTGAAAAAGGCTGCTGATCCAAACCTTCCTCTAACTAAGCAACATTTCTGACACATGGGACTTGGGGGTTTTTTTGGATAGCAGCAGCTGTAAATAATGCAGTGCCTAATCAGATGTTTAAGGTCTTCAACATATGAAGGTTATTATCAGATTTATTTAAATTAGGTACCAGGAGGGCTCAGGGCCAGAGAGAGGAAAAAATAAAAAAAGAAACCCCATAATAAAAAGCATGCCTTCTTGATTAGCCGGAGCACTTCGCTATGGTAGCTTGGGCACAGCAGTACAAACACTGCAACATGAATCGGAGCGCCACCGCAGCAGCACGCCTGCAGCTTGTGGGTCCCCCCCAGCTCCACCAGCATCTGCTGCGGCAGGGAAACTGCCGCAAGGCCAGGGCTGCAGGGGGTTTGCAGAGGGCCCCAGTGAACTGAGCTTCTGCTCCCCAGGAAACCCAGAACTTTTTGGGGGAGAAGGCTGCAGAAGCATTTCAACACTGCGTACGCAAATATAACTAATGAGCCACTGGCCAGCTTTCCCTTACAGGAGGCTGTAGCTCAGCCTGGGAAACTCTCTGCCACTCCTGCTCAACTTTCCATACGTCTCCCATCGTCCCTGCGTGGGATGGGGTTGTGCCACAGCAGCAGAGAGCCAGCAATGGGGAAACATCTGCTTTTGCACTGCCCTGACCACTGGCCCACAGACAGAGCCGGCCCCCTCATGCAGAAACAGAGGAAATCCACTGTAACCCATCCCCAGAGAAAGCCCAATGTCCGGCACGTGCCCTTTCAGCCATTTATGTCCCCTCCAACACCAGTAACCTGCAGGGTAAGTAGTTTTAAAGACCTTTTGCTGGCTCTGAAGAGCTAATAAAGTTGTCCTGGAACAGGACAAGTCACCACCTGGGTATGCAACGCTACCACAGCGCTGCCAAAGCCAAGTGGTGTATTTGAACCAGTTATCCACGAAACAGCCAAAACCATCACTTCATCGGGGATGAACCAGACATACATTGTTCACAGCACTCCTCCAACCCAAAGTCCAGGAGAAAAAAAACAAACACCCATCTAAAAATATAGGGGGGGTTGCACGTAGCTGGAATAGGGTTTTTTGGGTTGGACTTTGGCCCAGACAGCATTCAAAGCTTGCATCTCTTTATTGCCAGAAATGCAGCAAGACCTCATGGGCACAACCTGATCTTCCTCCTTCCAACCCACCCCACAGCTATCATCCCCTCCAGCACAGCCTGGTCGGAGATGGGGAGCCCAGGCTCCCTCCCACCCGCCGCCAAATCACATGCCTCCCAGCCAAGAGCGCGTCCCAACCCGGTACTGATCCAGCCCCTCTTAGTCATGGTTCATTTACTAATTGCTTCTCAGATTATTATCCTCCCTGGGTGAAGGGGAGCTGGCACTGATAGGTTGGCTGCCACAAGCCACCCACAGACAGCATGGTGCCCCTTTCCTGCCACGTCTTGGTCTCACGTTCAGAGGGAAGAATAAGAGATGTGAGGCAGAACCTCTGAAAGTAACATCTATTCAGAACTATTCACAAGGCTATTGCTCCACCTGGCCGCGGCTGAGAAGGGAACTTCGGGGTGGTTTTGGGGACAGCGCTGTTCCTTTGTCAGTCAAGGCACCGGCCTGAAGCTCGGAGCCCCTGTTGCTAGGGAGCCCCTAAACGGATCCACAAATACCAGCAGAGTGCGAGACCTCTCCTCACCCTGCGGTAACCACTCATCCCAAACTTAACCTGTGAAAAACGCACCCCACCAGCACCGCAGAGGTGGGACGTGGGGGCTCCGCAGCACCAAGACACATCCTATGCAGCCTCCATTAACCCTCATCTAACCAGAAAGATGTAAGCAAGAACACACTTGCCATGGGGGTCCCTGTAGTACCAGCAAGATGTTGCTTGAGCAGCTACCACTACTGCTAAGCTCACCCCAGCCTCCGCAAGGGAGCAGACAGCTGCTCTGTGCCTGGTCCCTATGCTGTTCTCCTCTGGTTTACATCGCCCCACAGGAGGCACTCATCATTCTGCTCCTTGTTTTGTGTTGCAATTATCTTACTAGCAGAAGAGCCCCAAGAGTCACTAATCTCAAAGCCGCAGTCCCAGAAGACAGCAGGGTCTTACAGCAGCCCTCGCGTCCCAGAACGCGCACAGGGTCACACGTGCATGCCTAGCCTTTCCCAGGCTGCAGCCAGCTAAGTGATGCTCTGCTCTAACACAGGTGCCTGCCAAACGGACTCTAGAAGGGAAGGTCAAGCCACTATTCTTGCAACAGTAGAAGAACAGACTCCCAAGACTTAAAATAAAAATTAAACAAACGCAAAGGCCTGACACTTACCTGAATAGAGCAACCTTTGTCTCCTGGATCCCAGGGGAGCATAGCCAGCACGGACCAACCTGCCACCACAAAAGAATGGCTCCATGGAGCACTCGTCCCACCTGGGCACCATGCAGTGTTGCTAATTTGCAGCGTTGCTAACTTGCAGCATTTTATACCACAAGTCTCAGATTTGACATTTTAATGAAGTTCCTGCTTCTGTATTCAAGGTATGGTTCAAGAAATCCCCATTCTCATTTTGAAACAAAAACACCAACAGGTAGCTTTCACAGAAGGAAAATAAAACTTAAAACAAGATGCAGAAGCAGTCCAGAAGTCAAGGAGGAATCCAAACCATGCTTAGGCAAAAAAAAAAAAAAAAAAAAAAAAAAAA
>Ga0065711_1000156_pt1 | contig 90440 bp, 41 predicted proteins | sample Hoacrofraction12_FD_59098 | JGI IMG/M metagenome (GOLD analysis project Ga0065711, IMG submission 59098) | Hoatzin crop microbial communities from Cojedes, Venezuela - Epithelial fraction 12 v2 (version 2) | ecosystem: Host-associated > Birds > Digestive system > Esophagus > Crop | place... | reverse complement strand
AGCTTGTGCCCATGTCCTTCCACTACATTCCTTAATGAGAAAACAGGGATTAGTGTAACAGTTACATCGTTAGATCACTATGCATGCAGGAATACAAGTTACAGTACTAAAGACCACTAAAAACTAGAAAATATTGAGGCTTTTTTGTTATAGCTTCACGTTTCTTACAATCCCCTCTATCACTGTCCTCAAACAGCAACAGCTGTAACACGTATAAACATATACACACGCACTTTTCACCTGTGTACTGCGCAGTGAATGATGGATGCATCCCTGCTTGATTCATGATGAGCTATATAATGTACTTATTGACCCCTGTGTCGTGGTTTAGCCCCAGCCTGCAACAAAGAACCACGTGGTCGCTCTTGGTGTCTGCAGAGTTATTTCTCTCGCATATTCTCACTCCTCTATCGTGCTTCCCCTCCCCCCCCCCTTCTTAAATACATTATCTCAGAGGCACTACCACTGTCACTGATGGGCTTAGCCTTGGCCAGCAGTGGGTCTGTCTTGGAGCCGTCTGGCGTTGTCTCTGTCGGACACAGGTGAAGCTTCTGGCAGCTTCTCACAAAAGCCACACCTGTAGCCCCCTGCTACCAAAACCTTGCCATGCAACCCAGTACGTCCTGTAGGGAGGAAATTGAAAGAAGGAAGGAAGACTTAAATAAAGCATTAAAATTTTCTTAAATACATAGTTTATGATGTTTGTGATTTAATAAAGAGGGCAAACAGTAAAACATTTGGAGAAATTATCACTTGAGAGGGTAGAATTGCAAGGAACAAAGAAAGGTAGTACAACAAGATGTCATCTGAGAAGAAAGATGCCAGGCCGTGCATTTACATCTTGATATCAAGCATTTCCATTATTAACTAGGATTTTCCACTGCAACCCAAGGAAGGCAAAGACCAGGAGTGTTCAGAAACCAAAGTGGGTGAATGTGAGCCATCAGTACAATATGGTGCTGAAAATGTAAATGTGACATTTTAGACAAATAGATGCTGAATAGGGCTATTAATCTGCAGCAGAAATAGCAGATCCCAGTGACTAAAAGCTAAAAGTGAAGTGTTGTGTGATAACCCATAAAGTGACGAGTGTAGTGGGATTTGAAATACCTTGGTATGCTGTTTGTTATGAAGATGCATTATTATTGCAACAATGAATAGGCAACGTCCAATGATAAAATATCAGAAGAACACACAATGATATGACTAGAGAAAAGTTCATTGTACTGCTATGCGCAAATTTAGGCAATTTTTTTGGCACTTCTCAAGAGCACCCTTCAAGCTACAGGCTTGAATTTCTCCCTCTCACCAAAGAACATGTCTCTTAACTGAAGTCGTTGGTTCACCAAAATTCACATTCTGTTTTGTACCAGTAAAATCTTGCCCTCCAGGCTTCTACAAAAGATTTAAACACTTCTATAACCATATCTAGAGAGACAGGTGTAGAGAGACTACAGCACGTCCTGATCCAGACATGCCTCACATGAGCTTCCTCTTGTTCTAGTCAGCTTGTGACTGAATTAAGAATGTAGCCTCTTAAGAGACGACATCTGTTTGGTCAAAGCATGACACAAATGAGTATCTGTAGCTCCTAAGCCAAAGTGATTTATATACCTAGCTCGGTCAGTAAGTGAGCAGAAACGACTCAAGCCAGGCAGCACTCACCTCTTTCTAGGTAACTTTACCTAGGAAGGTACAAAGTGTTTGTATTTTTACAAAAGTATTGTTTATTTACTCAGAGGCCCTTAGCCAACAAAGGATAAAACTAAAGGGATTTTATGCCTGTTAGGAGCTGCTAAGTGCAATAACCTAATAGATGCGAGGCTGCCACAGAGCTTGGTTCCTGAGTCACAACAGGTGCACACACACAGACTCACACCCACAGCCACTACCACCCATGCCATATACACATATACACACAGTAATCAACACAGGCAGGAAACCCAGCATTCACACCACCTCAAACAGCAGAAGCGGCGTCATCCTATTCTGCTCTCAGGCTGATCAGAATGAAAGCCTGTTAGTGGAAAATACACACATGTATACTATATGGATTCCTGCAGTATCTGGTCTATTCAGTCACTGGATCCCCTGATTTCCCAGGTGCTTGTATTTGGGTATGTGAGCTCTGGAGCCCGCAGCCCCAGTCCAGCTACTGATACTCAAACCTCCCCTCACACACAAAGACACATGCACTACGGATCCCTTCAGGAGCTAGCTGTAGATATTAGGTCTATCCGGTTGCTGGCCCCTGCATCTCCTGGTCTCCTAGTTGCCTTGTGGCTAGTCACACACATGCAGATGAGTCTGTAGTGGTGTACCCCAGGGGTCAGTACTTGGCCCGGTCTTGTTCAACTTCTGCATCAATGACCTGGATGAAGAGTTAGAGTGTACCCTCAGCAAGTTTGCTGATGTTACAAAACTGGGAGGAGTTGTGGATACACCAGCAGCCTGTGCTGCCATTCAGCGAGACCTGGACAGGCTGGCAAGTTGGGCAGAGAGGAACATGATGAATTTCAACAAGGGCAAGTGCAGGGTCCTGCACCTGGGGAGGAATAACTCCATGCATCAGTACAGGCTTGGGGCGGACCTGCTGGAGAGCAGCTCTGTGGAGAGGGACCTGGGCGTCCTGGTGGACGACAGGTTGACATGAGCCAGGAGTGTGCCCTGGCTGCCAAGAAGGCCAATGGGATCCTGGGATGCATTAAGAGGAGTGTGGCCAGTGAGTCGAGGGAGGTTCTCCTTCCCCTCTACACTGCCGTAGCGAGGCCTCATCTGGAGTACTGTGTCCAGTTCTGGGCTCCCCAGTTCAAGAAAGATGAGGAGCTACTGGAGAGAGTCCAGTGGAGGGCTACGAGGATGACGGGGGGACTGAAGCATCTGTCTTATAGGGAAAGCCTGAGGGAGCTGGTCTTCTTCAGCCTGAAGAAGAGAAAGAGAAGACAGACTGTGTTGATAATATGCAGGTCGTGACCAGACAAGCATACTGATTAGCTGCTTGCTTACAGATGACTGGCCCCTTTTATACCCTTATTGCTTTTTTTTTCCCATGCTTGTTCCTCCCTGAACCACCTTGACCCTTTCCTTCCCTTCCTATGGTTCCTCCCCTAAATATCCTGAGATGCTGTACAATTCAAAAGTCTTCTTCTCCTATGTCTCCGTAAAGAGTAATCCTTCTTAGTTTGACAATCCTCTGAAGAGCTGCTTCCATTGACTCATGGTGACATGTGTCACCCCCAGACCATGTGGCTGATGGCCCTCCAGTGACAGCCCTGAGAAGGACCAGGGCAGAAAATCGTGTCTCTGATGATATAATGCCATCTGGCATTATGACTTCTTTGCATGTGTGGGGATGAACCTTTTATAGCGACCTAATAATGCCTTGCACTTTGATACACGTATTTTTTTCCCTCAACCAAACAATGCCTTGCTCTTAGACACATTTATTTTTTCTGTCAATCCTAGGCATCCTGTCCTTGCCCTGGGAATATCCTGCCTGATAAAGCTTCATACCTTGCACAGCTATGTGGTTGCCTCTTAACCAGACTGATGTTAACAGTCTTGCCAGCTCTAGTGTCTTCACAGTTTTAGATTGATCCTAGGTTCAATCCTACAAGTAAACCTAGACCATCTAGCTGAAGGCAGAAAGTGCATTCACCTATTAATAGTTCTCTACACTATCTGTTTAAGGCTTAATATCACTGTCATTATATTTTTTTTGTTGGCTTTCCTTAGACAAACTATTTTGATTTAACACTAGCCAGCCAGGCAGGATAATATTACACAGATAAAAAAAGGCACATAAATTGTTAGTTAAAAATAAAAACTACATTCTTGCTTCTCCATGGTTGAGTATGACAATGCCTAAATAAATGCATTTTAGATGGGCACACAAAGATATGACGTGAATTAGCAGTTAATTATACTTTGACCAGAAATATCTCTCTCTGTCTCCCTCTGTGTATATGTAACCTATAATATTGCTGATCCAATTATAAAAACTAAACAACTAAAATTCTCCATGTAAGCTTCAATATTTAATGTGATTTTTCTGTAACAATAATATTGACTCCTCATTTCAGCAAGTAGCATGATTAAGTGTACATTGTTACTTAAATCGTGATTCTTCTCAACCAAAGCTGCTGACAGTAGATTTAGTAAATTTTGTTTGAACAAGTTGAAAGTACGCTATAAAGGCAGAAAATTAATGAGACAGAATCTGGAATAGATCTTCTTCTTGCAACAAAGAAATATATCTATGTCCCACAAAAATTTAGATTTCAATTTCAGTCTTTACTGCTGCACATATAAACAGAGTGAAAATGCTATAATAATAAAAATACATCAGTAATTGACAATTTCATAAACATTTGGTGAAAACCTGTAGTTATGTAAAACTTCAAAGTTTAGATCTTCATGGAGTCTCTTCTAAAGAGCAAAGACTGACTTTTTTGTTTTGAAACCTTATGATACAATTCAAAGTTTCTGTGCAAACTCTTTTTTTGTATCTACATCCAAACAACAACCTGATAAATCAAAGCACCTTAAATGCAAAAAGCACTGTGCTGCAATGCAGAGCCCTGTCCTGCAATTCAAAGTCTCCTAGCAGCTCAGGGCACATTATTTCCCTTTTCCCGAATAATCACCACCTTCTTGAAGGTATACCATGAAAGAAAGAAAAGGAGCCATTTGTTAGCAAAGCTTTCTTTGTAAACATACAATAACTGGATTTTTAGAAAAATAATTGCCTTATTTTGCAGAAACTAGACAATTCAAAAACCATGGCACTCTATTCATATCCAAGCCAATTGAGTTCCCCCTTTGCCACTGATGGCTTTCTGAGCTGCTAGTTAAGCTGACTGTTTTAGGAGGAATCATCTTTTTACCAGCTGTCAGGATAACCAGACTTCATCTAAAATGGTACCTTTACCTGTAGGAAAGGTATCGTTCCATGTTTTTCTCCTGCTTCAGATGTATTAAGAGACATCATCCACTGAAGTTCATTGATACTTTTCTGCTTCCGTTCTTGGTTTGTGAAGAATTCCTCAGAGAAAAGCTGCCAATGGAGGACTAAACCTTCATTTGGAAAATAGTGACAGGGTAGGATTGCAGTCCTCACAACAAGTCTAAAAGCTCCAATCTGAGGTTAAACTGATGTCTAAACCGGAAGGCACGCTTTGATGGAAGGAGCAGCAGCACCACAGTCTTTTCCCTCCTTATGTGTTAGGGTAGTCCACAAGGTAACAGTAGTCATATACTCCAAATTTCAGTTCCAGCCTCACAGCAGCCTCAGTTTGACCTGCATGGTCAATATGACCATTGCTAATAAAATGTATGTTTACAGCGTCTGTTTTCCACGCCATGTTTTTTTTCCCATTATTTAAGGCAGAAGGCATGAAGCTGACCCAACAAGTTTCAAGAAAAGCTTCAGGAAAAAATAGCAAAATATCCCTTAGCTGGCTCTTTAAACTAGCAATTACAGATTAATAGAAAGATTTAAATTGGAAGGGGTTGGTGGAGGTCATCTTGTTCAACCCTCTGGTCAAAACAAGGTCAACTTTTAATTTAGTATCTCGAAGTATATTTGCAAACATGTAGTTATCCTTCTGGAGAGATAATTTGATTTCTTTTCATATTGCTTAAACAATGCAGTTTATGGTTAGCAAAGCAAACTACATTTTGCAATTAAATACATTAATGAGGAATGCTACATAATCTCTTTATAGAAAATCTGAATTGTATTAAGCAGGTGAAGGGGAATATAACTCCATGATAACAACAAAAACATCTTTTTCTTAACTATGTAAAAAATATTTAGTACTATTATGTATAATAAATTAAAGACAATTCTTTCTCAATTCAGAATAGCTCCATTTTATTTTATCAAGAGTTTTCTGTTCAGGGAGATTTCTAGATCAAAAATTGTGATCCAGAATATTTATCCATCAGAGACATTCAGAACTTTTGATTTAGCCCTTGAGATAGATTTATGTAATTTAAGATTTATAGATAAATGAAGCTAATTATTTAACTAATAAAAATTCTGTAGTGCTGCTGTGACATCTTGACAAAAATATCCCCAAGCAATTTCTCAGTAATGTTGACGTACTCTTTTATGAACAGACAGACCTGTCCACAGGCTGTCTCAGCTGACTAATACAAGTCAGCTCTGAACTCTAAACCAATACAGGGTGACAAGCCAAAACTCACCCCTTGTGCCTCAGCAGCAGACACAGTGACATGGTGTCCTGTCTGAAACAGCTGGGCAACTGTGGGACACACATATAAGTGATGTACAACTGTTCCCTGTTTTTATGGATATTCATACGTTATTTGGGAAGTGTCTACTTTAAGTTGCAAATGCTGAGAACCCGAAGAGTATATATAAATAATCCTACCATGACCCAGAAATATCTGTTTCTCCTGATTGCTGAGTTAGTTTTTACCCTCTTGTATCCAGTTGATCCTTAAAATGAAAGATTTTTATTCTAAAAATTACTAAAAATAATAAATTTTGCAAGTAAATTAAGGCCACGAACAGAACTGTATATTGGGAATGTACTACCAATCTCCTTCATATATTCAGTATGAAATATGACTCCTTGAACTCATATTAAAATTAAATTAAGATTCTTGACTGAAAATGACTAAGTTTCTCCAAAAAGCAGAATGATTTTAAGTCCTCACATTCTGGAATAGCACAGTAATTTGATAAAATATTAAGATACAAGAATCAGTTTTTCAGTCCTATCAGAATCTCGGAATACTCAAGAGACACTGATTATTTAGGTAGTTGACATCCAAGCCAAAGTCAAAACAAAACAAAGTATTTCTCATTTTCTCAATATGATTTTTAAATTAAAGGGATTTTTTTTAGCTCTATGGCAGTAATTGGAGGGCTTGGCTTGACGTGTGAGGAACATGACAATTCTTAACATCTCAGGAATGATAGCTGCAAATTCTGGGATGGAGAGGAAGAATATACTAGAAGTTTATTCATGACAAGCACCGGAGGAAAAATGTAGATTAGATTATTAGTATAAACAGCATATTTCAACTGAATAGTTACCTAGGCTAGATTCTGAAAAATGTAAAATTCAAGGATTTTGAACAGCTTATTTTGTTCAGAATATAGCAACTTCAATAAACTGCTGATGTTTTAATTATCAAAAAATAAATGTGCACTAGTTAGTTAAACTGAAATATAAATGTAATTGCTGAATATGGATTAAATGATTTCAGCAAAATCTTTAGTCAATATTCCAGCTTTGAAGCCATGGGATTCATTTCTCTCCTCTTATAAAAAAAAATTAAAAATCATATCATCTACTTTCTAGATGCCTATGAATAACAATGGTGAAACAGTTATAATTACTTTAGCTTTCTTGTATTTAACCACTCATAAGATTTTACAGATAACTGGCTGTCTTTTGACTTAAATATGTGGTTATCAAAAACCAACAACAGTAAGATTATTTTCACTTAAAATGTAATTTACGTGACATAATCATAAACATAAAGTGAGTCATAAGGACTTTCTAATTATGTAATTAGGTCAACAAACTTGTATCCATAATTACTAATGTATAGTGAATCAGAGTTGCCCCTGCCTTGACTGGCAGTTAGATAAAAATATGTGGTTATATTTAAAGAAAAAAGAAAGCTACAATCATTTGAAGGAACATAAGACCACAGCATTTGATTATTCCTATGTTTAAATATTTTTATATTTAAAAGTAAGAGACCTCATTTGTGAAATAAATTATAAGTGATTCAGGGGAAATCTAGTAAAGATTCAGACATGGCTTCTGTAACTTATTGCAAACTCTGAAGAGGAGTGTCCCAGGTTGTCCGGTAACGCTGGACATACTGGAACCAGGTCAGAAATGGCCTAAAGCTAGAGATCCAGCAGGAAATGTGGGCAAAGCTGGAATGTTTTCTGGAAGTGGATTGATCGAGACAAGGAGTCTAATGTCTGTAGATCCACAAATATTATACGAACACCTGCAATTTCCGCTGTGGGCAGTAGTACTACTGTGCTTGTAAAGCTCAGCCCTGGTTACATTCTGTGCATGAAGAACAATTACAGTTGTCATGATTTTCACTGAGCTATCTGCAGAGCACAATATAAGACTGCTTTATTTGAACATATGTTCGGGATATAAATCATGATTTCTATGGTATATTACTCTATAAACACAAAACCTTGTTATTATATTTTATCTATAATCTAACCTGAATAACCCCTTTAAATTAATTGTTGTTCACTGAATATCATTCAGATCTCTTCTGCATTCTTGTGCTACTTTATGAGCTTCAATTTAAATGAAGAAAGGTATATATGTGTTTTAATTAGAGAATGGATGAGTTTGGAAGGGGCCTCTGGAGGTCATCTAGTCCAAGGCCCCTATGCAAGCAGGGCCAGCTAGACATGCTTACCCAGGACTATGTCCAGATGACTTTTGAATATCATCAAAAACTTCTCTGGGCAACTTGCATCATTGTTCAGTCAGTCTCAATATAAAAGAAGTGTTTCCTGATGTTCAGAGGGAACCTCCCATGTTTCTGTATGTGCCCATTGTCTGTTGTCTTGTCACTGGGCACTGAAAAGAGCCTAGCTTTTTCTTCTGTACAGCCTCTCATCAGATATTTATATACATTGATAAGATCCCTTCTGAGCCTTCTCTTCTCCAGGCTAAACAGTCTCAGCTCCCTCAGACTTTCCTCCACTCCCTTCACCTTATTAGTAGACCTTTGATGGACTCTCTCCAGTATGTCCATGTCTCTGCTGTATTGGGGAGCCCAGAAATGGTCACTGTACTCCAGGTGTGGCCTCACCAGTGCCGAGTAGAGGGGAAGGATCACCTCCCTCAGCTTGCTGGCAATACTTTGTCTAAAGCAGCCCAGGATACCATTAGCCCTCTTTGTGGCAAGGGCACATCATTAGTTTGTGTTCAACTTGGTGTCGATCATGACCCCAGGTCCTTCTCTGCAGAGATACTTTCTAGCTGGGCATCCCCCTGCATATACTGTATCACGTTCCTCTCCAGGTGCAAGAATTTGCGCTCTCTCGATGAACTTCATGAGGTTCCTGTCAGCCCATTTCTCCAGCCTGTCCAGGTCCCTATAGGTGGCAGCACAACCCTCTGGTGTGTCAGCTGCTCCTCCTAGTTGTGTGTCATCAGCAAACTTGCTGAAGTTGCACTCTGCCCCATCATCTAGATCATTAATGAAGATGTTGAACAGGATAGGAGCCAGTATTGCCGCTGTGTTACATTGCTGGTTATTGACCTCAGGTTGACTTTCTGCTATGGATCACCACCTTCTGAGTCCAGCTATTCAGCCAGTTTTCAATCCACCTCACACGCTGTCTGCTCATCCAGCCCATACTTTATCAGCTCCTCTATGAGAATCTTATGGGAGACAGTGTCTGAAGCCTTATTGAAGTCCAGGTAGACAATATCCACTGCTCTTCCTTCCTCTACCAAGCCAGTCATTTCATAATAGAAGTTTACCAAGCTGGTCAAGCATGACTTCTTCTCAGTGAATCTATGCTTACTACTCCTGTTGACTTTATTGTTGTCTGTGTGCCTAGAAATGGTTTTCCAGGCTAGCTGCTTCATCACTTTCATGGAATCAAGGTTATTACGTTTATTTTCTTAGTTAATGTTGGTAGTTCTATAAATATGCATATTTTATACAGAAATGTATTTGTTTTATTTTTAAAATCTTTTATTATTGTTTAAATAACACTATCATATAGTGGATATTTTCTGCATAAGTATCCATTTCATTCATAAAAATAGATGTAATGTTTTATACGTTATATACATTATATACATGGATGGAACCCCACCACTCCCATGGAGTTTTCTTTATGTGCAACTGCTGAAAAAATTTTTGCAGCAACATTTATACTACAAAGTAGATAAATAAGTGGTCACCTAACAGATTTTGCTGAAACACAATGCATGTGAAAGTGAAGGTAGGAGTGAGTCAGATCTTTCTTATCTTTCTTGATATATTTTGGAGAGGGAGTGTGCAACATCTGAAATTGCAGAGATTTGTCTGACAGGGTTCATTATCTGCAACTCTAATGTGCCAGACAGAAACAGCATACAGGAAGCTCTCCACTGTCCAGCCAGTCACTGAGACACATCCATAGTGTCCTTTGTTGGCAACTTGAATTAATCTTGTGTGCTGCTTCCTCACACCTCTGCAACAGCCAGTGTCAAAAACAGCACCTGCGGTAAGTGTCTTGAGTTATCTTCTCTGCACAGCATCACCACGTCAAGGGCAGAGGGGAAAGCTGCAGGCTGCATGAATTTTTCAGCCCCTCCAAAACACTTCAGTTCATGTTATGATGTCAGTTCATGCGTAGGTCACACCTGTGTGTCCCTGAACTGTCGCCAAGGGCACTGCTGCAAGCAATATTATGACAGGTAGATAATTAGACCTTGAACTTTGTGCATGGACTCACTCTAATAGCAGTGTGGAGGTAGACCTTGATTCTGTCCTTGCCCTGGCCCTCAGGGATTAGTGACTCAGAAGAATCGGGTTTAAGAACTGCAGTTTATGGGGGAGAAAAATAATCTCAGGTTTACATTTTCATAGTTACTTTTATAGCTTAACTCTTTGAAAGAGTGAAAGTCTGGGTTAAATACAGTTGGAGTCTAGTTCTGAAGGTTAGAAAAGCAAAATAAAAACACTAATAAAAGAACCATCAATCATTCTGTACTGTAGAGTTTCTTTTGAACTAAAGTGTGATCAGGAAAGATGAGAAAGATAAGTGACAACTGCATGGTATTAATGTACTATCTCTCAGAATACAGCAGTATTCAGTTACAAAGCAATTCCTTAAAAAAATTATAGTTCACTTACATCTCAAGCTGACAAATAGGGAAGGAATTCAGCTTATCTTTAAGGCATATTAAAGTTTACCTTTCAGTAGACTTTCCTGTACTGAATTTGGACCTACGCATAAGGAATTTCACTCACAGAGATCACAGAAATCAAGGTTACTTAATTATAAAGTGCAGTAGAAATGAATGAGGTATTGTACTTCTTCTGACCTCAGACAGATATGTTGTACCCAAAACCTTCTGGCTGCAATACAGGAAAGCTCTAGCCTCCATGAGGGAGAGAAATCACGTTTCAAATGCATGGATGCAAAGAAACGCTCAGATACAAACTTGGCATCCATAATCCCTACCAGGACCAAGATCAAGCTTGAACTCTTAACTCCATGTCCATGCAGACATGGAAAATATTTCTTTTTAAACCCAACTCTTTTCTCAAACATGACAATTTTTTTTTGAACACATATGCTGTATTGGCTGCTCATCTAGTCTATTCATAGCTTTATTGCATTACAGTGTTGCTTTCGAATTACTAGGTTGTGTGGTCATGTGTCTAGAAATTGGCAAACAAAGCAGAAATTAACTGACTATAAATTTCAGGATCTTTCTGAGCCCTTTAGAAGCAGACCAGCTATCACAGTCCTGCTCTGCTGTTAGGGTCCCTGTAGGTCCCTACTTCCTTCAGGTACTGAGTGGGGACTGTATGTTCATAGCTGTGGAAAACGGTTGTATTCAAAAATTATCTCTGTCTCCCTTTTTGATCTTTTCAGCTCGTGAAGATGACTATGATCTCTTCATTTGTCAGACTTTACAAGAAGCGTCTCCTGTGCTGATCTTTACATTTGGCAGTAGCTTCTCAAAAACATTGATAAAGTTACCACAGTGTCCTTCTTCAAGACACTCGCTAAAGATCTCTTTTACCAGAAAGCATACAAAAACAATTAACAGTGGTTAGGTTGATGAACAGCCCCAGGGCAAAGTGAGCAACTGCGTCTTGAGAAACCAAGACAAAGACACGCAAATTAAGCAAACTCCTAAATCAGGCATTGTACTTTGGGAATTTCCTCATCTTGATGAGGGAGTGTGGAAGAGGAGTGAAACCCTTCAGAGGCAGGATGCCCGCTTGCGGAACCCACCTCTCTCCTTCTGGAATGTCACCTGGGCAAGCAGGTTAAGCACTTGCACAAGGTAGCGACCAGCCTTGTGGGAGAGGGTGGGGGGAGCTGCAAGACCACGAAGACTCCCCCCCACCAATGCCCTCTGACTCATTTTCAAGAACTTTTGGGAAGCCATGAGACAGCTACCCAAAGGGTATAAATGGAGAGGGGGCCAGCCCCTTGCTGCCCATGCCCACCACCAGAAGAGCCAGGCCACCAGCTCAGAGGCCGCTGCTGGATCCGAGGGTGGTGATATCTTTTATCTTCTTTCTTCTCTTGCTTCTCTCTCTTTCTCTGTCTCTGACTTTCTAGGTACATAAGGGCAGTGTTGTCATAAGTTTAGCAATCTGCTGTATTCTGTGGTTTCATAAAATCAGATACTGTCTTTGCCCAGTCAATATCCATTCTAACCCCACTGGTCTAAAAGTAATGTTATGAAGTTGCAAATCTTTTGTCAAAGTTACCTTCTTTTGCAATCTTGCTGAATTTCAAGTGAAGCTTTGGTTTTAGTCAAGCCTCTTGGTCATTGTTATGACTCTTCAGTACCACACAGAGAATTAAAACGCTAACCTTCCCTTTTACCCGCTGAGTGGGACAGGACAGTTGACAATATAATTGTTTAGTTTTTTTTACCACCCAGACTAATGCTGTCTCTTTGGATTTATCTATCAATGTTTATTTAAGGTCCATCCATTTTCTTTTCCATAATAAGACAAGTGTAGAATCACAGGCTCGTAAGACAGGGATTTTCTGATCCACAAGAATAAAGCCTGATCAATGGCCTTCAGTGTCCATCTTCCTATGAGTCTCTAATTATATACTTCAGGGAAAAAAAGGAAAAAAAGACACAAAGAAAGCCCATTGTGCTGGAGAAATCAATCAATATTTTGATACTTCAGTGACTGTGGCATATGCGAACCTGCCTGTGTTTGCATTATAACTTGCTAGTACATTGCTGGCAGTCAGCTTGAAGTGGACTGAAACACACAGCAGCAGACTTTTAGAAATTAAATAGTCAATATATTTCACTCTTTTCTTACATCTCCCTAGTATTTCTTGAGAGAAAAACATAAAAATGGTATCGAATCTGATATTTATCCCATGCAACCAAAGTGTTTAAAAAAATTCCCAAATGGCAGGGTAAAAAGCAATCAAAATACAAGTTTTCACATATTCATGCTGCTGTCACTCATGCATATACATTCTTAACACATTCATGCAATTACTGTTCTCCTTCAAGAAGTGGCAAAAATAGACACTTTTCCATTAATCCAGTGGGATTTTTCTTTGCTTTGAAATAATTGTAAGGCAGTATAGGCTGACCAAGTATTTTATTTCACTTCTGACTACAGTATGTAAGAAGTATTTTAGACTTGTTTCACTATGTCAGGAAAGAATAGGTACACAGTTTCTTAAGTCTATCAGTAATTGGTTTGTTTACATGTATATATCTAATTGCTAAGTATATTTGGGCATCATTGCTCTCACTGATTCCTTTGGGTCATACATCATAACAAAGTTGCTTTTGATGGATGCACAATCAAATTGCACACAATTGCACACATGTATCTTGCTTCATATGAACTCTGATTGTGCAGTGAAACATGTTACACTAAAAGACATGCAAAATTCCTGACAGATAGCACCAATCTGCAGCTGCATACACTTTATGGTGGCGCCCAACCCATGCATTCCAACATCTACTGCATAGTTAGTTTGACAGCTGGCAGAAAGGAAGATTCAGTAGAAAAAACACTACACTGAAAGTCATAAGACACGAACTCTAACTAGTTTTTCTGACGTCTTGTTTAAATCTGTCAAGTCATTTGATATATTTAGTGCACCTCAGTTTGTGAAACAGCAAAATAATTCTTTATTTTGAAGGCTTACGGTGACCTTCCATAAAGGAAATACATGAGGCACGCTTTCCTCTCCTTTGTGCTCCACAACAGAAAGAAACAGAAATTTTTTAAATTATTCTCTAAAACTCTTTCTGATCCAGAAGAAAGACTTCTTACTGTAGCTTCCATAAAAGCAGAGGTTCAGATAATGATACTATGTATTTAGACTCCAGGACCATGCCTGAAAATCTTTATACATCTTGTGTGGAATCAAGGCATTTGGTAGCTGTGTTTGCAGTAGAAATCAAGATGTTTTAGTTGAGTGTGAAAAAAAACTAAAGTGTATGACAATCCTGAGTTGTCCATTTTGGTATTAAATGTATTGCCGTTACCTTTTAGTAAGGATAGTGCCAAATACAATGGGTTCTAAATGTCAATTGATCTTACAAAAGTATGTGTAACAGAAAAAATAATAATTTTTTTCTACTACCTGCTTTCAATTTTGCCAGTAATCCTTTAAATTAATGTAACAACAGTGGAAAGAAAGTTTCAGTTTTGACAGGTGAGGACTTGGCACTTGGGTGGCTCTGAACTGCACTTTGATATAGCAAGAGATTCTGAAATTTTTGGTAATTTAACTGTTTAACCTCCTTTTAGGTAACTAGTAAGCGCAGTTTTAAGATCAGCCATCAGTTTGGACAGATTTCTACTTCCTGATTTTTGATTCACAACAGAATACTTAGGTCCATCATGCCTCCTGCCTGTCAGTCTTCCCAGAATTCCCTGTAGATGAACACACAGCTTTGATGTTCTCTAGAAAGAGATTTAGTGGAACAATGACACAGCCATTGAAGTTGATATAAGAGCTAATCTTTACTGTGTCATTAGGCCAAATAGCTGTTTGCATAATCAGATGGTTTAAACTGTTTGATTTTGGAGCATAACTAGACAACACTTTTAGAAAAAAAGGGCAAGGTAGTCATCTGCAGCACACAAAAGTCCCGGAGTAAGCCACTGATGACAAAGCAGGTCTGAGTGCTAAAATGAAAAAAGAGATTTGCAGCCTGGCTGGTATTCAGCTGTCTTTCATTGCCTAATTTCTCTTTTCCTTACTGGGCACGATGCATTTCTTCTTCCAGGAGATCAATGCAAACTCACACGGATCGTTAACGCAGATGAAAAATAGTTTGTCAAGCAATGAAATACTTCCAGTGATATGACAATGGCCTATATGTGCATGCTGAGCCTGAAAATATATGAGCAGGGCAGAAGTGCAGAAGGAAAATGATTCAGCCAGTGATGCTCACTACTTGCAGAATGTTGTCACCTTGATCCATATAGCACATCTGAGAGTAAGCATCGTGTAAGCAATGATAATCCTTCACTTAAGTTGGAAGAATCACAGAGGAAAATTTTTCAATAGTTCCTTCCCTGGCAGTTACTAATTTCCTTGCTGCACTTGTCTGCCACAGAGGTTTTAAGTCAATTCTGCAGCTCTTAGAGGGCCCATTTGATGAACAAGAGCAGACAACTATTTATCAGCACTGCCAATATCACAGTGTGGAATGAATAGTTTTCTTAGCATAGCACTGAGCCCAATTTCTTAAATTACTCAGATTATGAACAGCTTTCAAAGCTGCAATGTGGATGGAGGAGATGTATGATGGTAGACATTGACTCGTGTGGGCAGATACCAAACTACTTAAAAGCATAGTAGTAAGACAATGTGCTTAGAAATTTATACAGCAAATAGAATTCTTCAGTTGTCTTGGACTTACTGTAAAGTGATGGCAACAAAAAGTCTTATTTTATCAAGCAAAGAAAGCTGTTCTGAGTTGTATTATAGACATTTTCTACCTTGGTTAAAGGGAGAGTCGTTCTACAATTTATTGCACACACACATTGTCTGAGATAGCTGGGAATATTGCTTATACTCTTTATTAAGTGTAAAAGAGCTTCTGAAGTGTAGGTTCACATTAAAGCATCAGACTTTGCTAACATCTACGACACCTTGCAAATGCAAAATACTTTTCACACTTGACTTCACATACAATCAAAGAAGGCACATAATTTTATCTATGAATACAGAGAGAAATGTGAAGGCATAACCACTAATCACCTAGATGGACCCCAAAATTATTTTGACTCTGAGACAAATGCTTTGTGAGAAGGCTACAGTGGGAAGCTGTTAAGACAAATCAGCTCCACAAACAGCATCAGCCAGAATCTGCTTTATAGTAACCCATTAATGGTGAAACAGGAGGAATGGAGCAGATGTTTAAGCACACAGCCTAAAAGAATATCTTTGTTTTACTAGGGGCTCACTTTCATTGCCCTTATACTTTATTCTTCACATATATCTCAGGTACCGTTTCCATATTTCACTGGTCTGTTACAAGGTGCAGCTCAGAATTTTTCTTTACAGCCTTTGATGACTAAAATAGGATATGCGGGCTTCTGACAGACTCCTCATCTAAACAAGTTGCATAAGTTGCCTCAGATACCAATGGAGAAAGATGGACTTTGCCAGGATGCAGTTTTTCTTTTCCCCACACAGGGAAAGTTTTTGCTTTTACTGTTAGTAGCTCTAGGAAGTTAAAGGAATGTGGAAATTAGATGTAGCAAATCAGACACCCCTGCATGACTCCAGGCTCCCTCGCACTCTGCCTTCCCAAAAAACCCCCACAACCAATATGACTCCATCTCTCAAGTTGAATAGAAACATGGCTATAACTGTCAGTACTATGACCAAACATATGATGGAGGGACTCCTGCTGAACTGGACTCTCCTGTTGAAAATCCAGGTCTAGCACTGTTGCTTTACTGCTTCCAGCACCCCTGATTTCCAATTTCTTCTTTTTCTTCACTGTGAGCATTCAAATAACACAAACAGTAAAATTAAAAAAACCCAAGTAACGGCCGTTTCAGGAATTCATGATATTTTTCATTTTGCCTTTATTGTCTGTGTTTAGAAGAGCTCTCCCCAGTCATTACAGAATGCTAGAATTCTGTTTCAAGATAAAATCTGAAGGAGCTCTCCTAATAACCTCATTTCTTTTGAACGCTTTCATTTTTAACATAGATTGTCTTCATTTCATCCCACGTGATCATTTTTACAGCTCTGGTACTATTTCCCACCTTTTTATTTTAAACTTATTATTTATCTTGTAGCACCAAATCAAATGTTTTACTCAGGCCCTCATACAGTTATTCTTTGTTTTATAAACACCTGGTCATCTTAAAGAAAAATGACAGGCTGGTCTAGCATAATTCATGACACTATTTCGTCTTACTCTGTTTCCAAAATCTATTTCCGTCGTTAATTTACTTCTAATTCAAAATTTGTTGTAAGTTCTTGCATTCAACTGAGGCAGGAAAACAGGTCCTTAGTGAGGGAATAGGGTGAGACTTTTTTAGCTCTCTGTTAGATATTATTATTCTCCAGTCACCTGGTACCACCAAGACTTGCTATCAAACCTGTTTTATGTGGCATAAGATAGAATGCTGGGACAGAGCTTGTCTGGTGTCTCACTCTTCTTCCTTCCTTTTACCTGAGGCCACTGGACTTTCAAGTTGTTTGTCTTTTCTTAGTATTCCATTTTCCAGAGTTTCATTCTCATTGACTATATTGCTTGGCCTTCCACATTCTGTATCATTACTTTTAACGAAAAGTGAGGGAAAGTTATATTTTCATCCTAGAGCCACACTTGCATGTTTTTTTTTAACTCTTCTTTGTTTTTCTCTATGTTCTCCTTTTATTTATATGCTATTTATTTTAATTTTTTTTAATCTAATTCCTTGACTTCTGATAATGTTTTTTGGTTTGTAAGAATATCTTCTGTATGCTGATTAGTCTTTTACATTCTTTATACAATTCTAGTTGCTGGCAGCCTAATTTTCCCAGGGAGAGCTCTGATGATATTTTAATGATGATGGAGACCTGTATGAGACTCTAACTCCTATGCAAACAGAGCCATGTATTCTCAAAATTAGTTGCTCAAAAGGGATTCCATTTTACCCAGATTATCTCTTATTTCTTTCTATTCTATCTCTTTGGTCACATGCAATGTTATCCCATAATCTTCACCTTTCTGTCTTTTTCTGTCTGGATTATGGATATACAACCATATGTCTGCTGTGGTCAGAATTCTTATTTTAGCATATTTTTGACATATCTATATTTGCTTTCTCATTCTGTATGCTTTTCTATCATGATGCATAGGATTAACATCTATTGAATTAGTATACAAATATTTTTCTTACTTTACCACTGCATGAATACAACTCTTTGTTAATATCCTGGGTTTGGCTGGGGTAGGTTTAATTTTCACAAGAAGCTAGGAAGAGACACAGCCAGGGCAGATAGGGTTAATTTTCTCAGGAAGCCTGGAGGGGACACGGCTGGGACAGCTGACCCATACTGACCAAACAAACAGGGTATTCTGTTAAATACTTCTGTTCTGTTAAACTGCCCTTTTCCCGACCCGCGAGTTTGGCCATTTTCTTCCCATTCTCCTTCCCACCCCACTGCGGGGAGGGGCAATAGAGCGACTGCTTGGTCCTTTGTTGCTGGCCAGCGCTAAACAACGGCAGTTAATAACTTATTCATTTTATCCTTTCCATAGTTTCTCTTCACCATTGCTACTCCTTTAACTATAGCCGTAATCTCAGTTACCTGGATTTTCTTCTTCTGGTGCATTTAAAACATGAGGAAACTATAAATTTGTTTTCCAATGTTCTTTCACCATTATACATTTTTTTTTCTACAGAATGCTTCAGTCTAGGACATATTAAACAAAATATTTTGTAATCTCTTTTAAAAACTTAGATTTGCATTTCAGAGGGCACACAAATATACTTTAATCTGCTGAAATCATTGTCTGTCTAAAAAGGACCATTGATCACTATTTTCATTTTTTTAAACTTCACTGAATCCTCCTCAAAAGTTTTTACTAACTATAGAATGATAAAATCACTTAATTTAGGAAATAAAATGAAAACTGAGGGTCTGATAGGAACAATACATTTAATTTATCATCCAAATGACAGGAGGAGCTATAAATTTTACTATTTTTTTTGTCAACCTGGTTGGCTGATTCTTCATGAGAAAATGTATTGCAGATAGCTACTACAGCATACAATCTGATACAAGGCTCCAGACAGCTATTTCAGCTTAGAAATTATCTCAAATTAATGTGCTGATAATTGTTGGAGCTCAGTTACGTGTTTTTGCTAATTAAAGATTGAGGGAAATGCCATAGAAGAGACAGTACTATTTGTTAACAAGAATACACTAATGATTTGGCTGTTCCTGTTGACCTCTAAAAAGGTTAAACTGCTAGAGCTGTTGGGTGAAATAGTAAATATGTCAAATCTGGGTTATTCTTTATCTTGTTTAAAACAAAGAAACCATATTCATCTCACTGATTAATATGAGGAAAATAGTAATTGATTACTTAGTATATTTCACACAATTACACAGGATTTTCATGCATTATAATCTTTGTTCTTCTATTTGGCTATCTAGGTTAATAAATTTCATTTCCTTGTATGTGTCTGTCTTACACATGTCTCCTTCTAATAATCTGTGAACCCTGCTGAAAATGTATCAACCAATTTGACAAAGGAAAAACAGTCTCAGGACTCCTACATTTTCTGAGTGTATCATATATTTTGTCAGGCATATATTTTGTATATACGAATTACAACTGTTTCAATTAATCAGTTGGTGACCTCTCAAAAAGAACTACAAATGCAACGTAAAAATATTTATTAAATAATTTTGTTCTCTTTTTAAATATGAATTAAGATCATTATTTGCTTAATATCATTGCATTTAAGTAGCATATCCTTGCACTCACTGTCTTATCTTGTCCACATGATCAAACAATTTGCCATCTTTCCTTCCTAAAGCTTAACTAAATCTCATTTAAATTTTATCTAAAGACTTAATATCTCTATTTAAACCTCAGCAATATTGAAAAGAACCACCAATAATAAACTGCAGTAAAGACAAAATAACTATATTCTCATAATACCAGCAATGCTAGAAAAAGAATCCCAGATGCTTGTGTTTCTGAACACTATCTTACGCACATAATAAACCTTAAAATAAAGCCTATTTAATTAGCAAGACCTTGATCTGGATACTATGACTATTCCAGCTGGCTAGGAATGGATTTTTTGTCACATTTCAAGAAGCAAGTTGAGGATGTGCAATGTTCTTGCTGATCTTGCAATCAAAATTGTCCTTTAACAGAGGTGTTTTGCAGATTTTAATCTATTAAAACCAACAAATATCGTTCCACATCATTATTTCAATTCCAATAAAAGTGGGATTAGATAAATTATTGGTGAAATAATCATTAAAGTCTGTGAGCCATTCTGCCTATCAAATAAATTTATTCATGTTTGCAGACCTCTTTAATAATGACTACAGCCTTTCAGCAGCAGTATATTGGAAAAGGGAAGCACTTCATCCTTCTTCCTAAGTACTAATGCTTCTACAAAACTATTGGAAGTTTTTCTCTGGAGACATATGAATCTATGAGATATTTATATAGATATTCTAAGGTGGAACATGGCAAGGCAAAGATAGTAGAGCAGAGAATCAGAAGATGCCATTTCTTTACACTGATGACCAGCCATACATGTAATGTGACTCTTTTGACCTACTTTCCCAGTATATAAAACAGGGACTTCAGATTAATTTAAAAGATTATTTAAAAGGTCTGCTTAAAGTGTGTTCTTGATGAGTCTTACACAAGTTTACCGAAGACAGTATTGAAAATTCAGATAATTCAGACATCTGACATTTCAGAACATGTGTTTGTATTCAGAAAGAAATGTTGGGTCATCTCTGGTCAAAAATGCATTTTAGAGCAAGAGGAAAAATAAGCCAGCATGTGCAAAAGAAGACCTGATTTTTCAAGGTAAAAAACACAGCATGATAGCAGAGAAAGTAAATTCTACAAGAAAAAATGAACTATACTTTTTATTATTATGATGATTCTGCTATTAGTACAGAACATTTCAATCACTCTATCAAGATCAGCATCTCATTTTACTTCAGAGTTTTGATTTGCTTTAAAGTAGGACACTCCACAATTTGGGAAAATAATACCAGCCAAAATACATCTTTTTGTCGTGTCTGTCTACAGTGGATGTTATTCTTTTTGTCAAAGCCAGGAGAAAATCTGTATCCTTATCCTGTATAATAGAAAACAATTTTTAAAAGAGCACTGCTCTTTCTTGCTAGATGTGACTTGTTGCTAACCACAAATTCAGTCCTAGATGCTACAGAAGTCTGTTCTTATGTTTTGTGATCTATCCTTTGTTGCAATTCCTCTTAGACATACTCACAAAACTTCTCCAGAACTCACATAGCAAAAGGAGTTTACAATTAATGATCATCTTCAATGATTTTTCATAGATGGAGTGCTATAATGTTAGTTACTTAAATATTATCAGATACTCATGAAAATTATATATGGTGTAAATATTGATTTTTTGACTAAATTCTCAACAACTCAAAAGCTTCCAGTAATAATCCTCTGAATCTCCTGTTTACCAGAAACACAACAACTGTGCAGGTGAAAAGACCACGTACTCTTCAGAGAAGGAACTGCACAACATTTTCTGCTGTCTGCATAGGACCAAGCAACAATCTGTGTCCAGTAAACAATGGAAGTAATGGGAAAAAGCTGAATATACATACAGGAAATTAAAACTGTATTTCTAATGAAAGCCTTCTATACAATCAGAAAGAAATTTCAGCAGTATGCTTGACAAATAAACATCAAGGATTATCATATTTAGAAAGGCAGACACAACCCCTAACAATGCACATGGTGGGATAATAGGTTCTGTCACTTATGACACTGCAGTTACAAAAAGGTTAAAGGATTGTCATTTTGATCATACCGACAGAATTTATTGGACGAGGTATTTTGTACTACTTGGGCAAATAATGGATATGATCTATTTCTACAACATATTTAATTAACAGTTTCTTCTAGTATTAAATTATAGGTTTGTATTTTTTAATATTTTACTACTGAAACTTAAACATTAGTTACAAGACAGGGCCTTCAAAATTCATAAAGATTTGTATTTCTGAAAGGTACCTGTTTCAGTAATGAACTTTCAAAGCACCAGACCTCTGCCTACTGGATCCCCCAATCCCTGTGAATCTGCATAATGAAAACATAAAATGTTTACTAAACCCGAGAGTTTGGGAGAATTAAAAGTACACTGAAGCAGTGCACACTACAACTGTGACAGTAAGAGTGACTCAGGCCATAACTATCTGGCTGCAGGGGCACACCATCACAGTGAAGCACATACTTGCATCTGCACATACAGGCAACGTTAACACATTCAGAGTCACCGGCTTCCAAGTGCACCATCAAACAGCATCTTCCTTTGAGAAGACGCTGGAGAACTTCTTGCACAGTTAAGAGACAAACAAACATCAGGGAACAGGCAAATGACCCACTAATTTATATGCTTTTATTTTACTCCAGTTATTCATATCTTCTGTTGGAAGCAAGCATCCAAAAATCTAAGGAGGGGCAAGAGTGCAACCATTCTCTAGTGAATATGTAAGTAAGTATTTAGTGATGGTAAAACCCAAAACCTAAAAGGTCTAGCTGGAACAACAAACAGAACTTCTTGGGGTATGGAAATTCTAACAAAGACCCAAGTGAAAAACTTACAGCCCTGTAGATAGATTTTAATGCAAAGATTAAAAAAAAAAAAAAAGTCTCTACAGTTTGCTGCCATGAAATCTTTCTCCTGTGCAAGCAAGTGCTGCTACATACTGTCCTGCTGCTGCTGGCCCCCATAATACAGTCCCACTGCTTTGAATTTCTGCTCCTTGTTTTGCCTTTGGCTCTTGGCTGGTTCCATTCCCTGTCCTCATGGGCAGTATGAGAGGGAAAGGAAAGGGGACAGCAGTTAAAACAGCAACAGAGAAACCAAAGGCAGAGCTACAGTCTAATTCCAGTCTGCTCCTACATAAACTACAGAGTCATTTGCAATAATCAGATTTCAGCCAGGTCAACCTGCTCCTGCTGAATCCCAGCCTGAGGGTGATGCCCTTCCAGCCACTCAAGCTAAACCCCTCTCTAATATCCTGCACAGACCATTTCTGGGCTGCTGATTTAGATAATAGTAGCTGGGGTGTTTACAAAGGCTATGGAGCAGCTTCATCCTATGCCTCTCATCTGAAGTATCTACTGAGCAAAGATACGAAGTACGTCAGTGTCTGATACGTGGTGCAAGATCATATGATAGTACCCAGCTGTCAAAGTCCAGACTCCAAAATCACGCCCATTTACAGACAGCTTTAATGTATGGATTCCTAGGTTAGACCTGTTCATTTGCAGGTTGTGTCCACTGGGTATTTCTTTGCGAAAAGTCCTCCACAAGATGCTTTTCAAGCAGCTGGAAATTGCCCACAAACCTAAGAGAAATGGACATGGTCTGGAATCAACCTTACTGAACCGTGCAGGCCCACAGCAGCCTTGGGAGGTTTAAGGAATGAAATCCTTTACAGTTTGCCCTCAGACTGTATGTATGGCAGGAACCTAAGCTCAGTGTCCAGGCTCCCATGGCTCCAGGAAATTACCTAGGTACAAACTTGTATAGTCTGGATTATTAGTGAGTTAGTGAAACACAGAAAATGAGAGATCTTCAGCAGGACAGGATAAGTGTACTCTAAGAGGTGCTCAGCAACTTAGTATGCATGTTAAAGACTGTGAATGGAAAATTGCAGGTGTACAGAGACAGAAATGAAGCTCTTCTTAATACTCACCCCTAAGGATCTATCACTAGAAATAATTTGCTAGGTACTAAAGTCCTCTACAGTAAACTCAGAAAACACCCTGCACTGGCAGAGCAAAGATGAATTTAAAGCAGAATTCATAGCCCTGACACTTACTATTCAAATAAATGTCTTTGTATTCAGTGTATATATTCCAAATTGCCATTACACCCTTAACTGCTGAAAGATAGGACAGATGTGGAAAAAGATCTACATTAACATGATGTTATCTAATTTTATTAAATTAAAATATTGATCATATCAATGGTAAATAAGTTAGACTGAGGCAGCCATTCCACCTCCAGGCCTATAAGTGTTTTACTTTCAGTTGCTTTGTATATTACAAAATGAAATATTTACATTCCTTATCATTGTCAGAATCTTAATATTTCTGTCATGAAGTTATAATTTCTTATTTATGCATGTTAATTATGTAACTATTGTGTAATCTGAGGTATAACTGCAAATTAAATAATTACTTCAGTGCTGATGGACACAATAGATCCACTGAAGCAAAGATATTGAAATTACACATTAAATTATTAGATATCTTGGAAGTGGTTTTAAAAAACTTATTTGTTTATGGAAATTGGTAAAAAAATTAAATTCAAGAAACAGAACAGAAAATTGAACAATATGAGAGACAGGCAAGGACACCGAGCAGCAAAACTGATTCTTATGCTTGTGCTTTGGGTTCTGCTGTTACCAGACTACCATGCTCTAGTGAGAGATAATTGCTAATAATTTAATAACAGGTAATATGTTAAATTACTTACATTTAATTTTTCCTGGGTATGCATAATGCTTGGGAAAAAAATGATTGCAAAACCTAAAATGCAGTCTCACAGAGGTCAGAGACATAAAATTTTATGATAATTCACTTTTTTATATTGAGAATTTAGCATGGGACTATTAAAAACAGATCAGAATTCCTCAGAACTAGTCATGATACCTAATCATATCTTTTCTTATTTTTACTAATATCAGGTTTTCTTGCTAATGTCAAGATCCTTGCTAATATCAGGATCTACTTGAAAAGAGTAGATCCGGTGAATAATGTCAGGATAAAACTAGTCAGAGTAATTCTTTTTTCTATGAGATAACTTTCTAATTACAATACCAGTAAGTATAGCATACCTAAAATTCTTTTTTTTAATCAATCCTCAAATTTCTGGGCTACTAAGAAGTAAAATGCTAGCTAAAATTATGTGCCCTTTACTATAATTTTGGTTCAATCCTCATATTTTCTTTCTGAGTCTGCCAGCGGATTGTCACATATTCCTCAATATATGTCGTAGACCTCAAGAAGGAAACAACTTTCTACACTGAGCTACCCACAGAGATGCATTTTAACAAAATTGGTACATTTTGACTGAGGTAGATTGTTCCTTTCTACAGATTAAATTATATTTATTATATAGCTCAAAATGCATGATTTCCTCAGCTTTTGCATATTCTAAATAGTTTTTTTCCTCATAGCGTTTAGTTTTCTTGAGATACAGTCCAGAGGGAAGTAGTATGTTCAATCCATTTTTTTTCACTAGGCAGCGCTATGATTTTTTACTAGTGTGTAGTGGAACAGTACACAAACTGAAAATGCCATCTGTTCAAGAGGACAGAAAATATTTTTTTCACTGCTCATTTTTATGCAGTTGTTATTTGTGTTTCTTCACCTTCTTTTCCTGTAAATTTGTTCCTTTGGCAAACATTTCATGGTACTTTTCTTTCAGTTTTTGTTATGTTCATTCCCTTTTTAAATTCCTATTGAAGTTTTTCTTTTGCTATGATACTATTCAACTTGACTTAAAAGCATGATCGTATGGATCTGCTGTTCCCATTCCTTCAAATCTTGAGCTGTTGTCCTAAATCTTTTGTCATATAAGTGAAAGGTGGTGGGTTTTCTTTTCCGTTTGGCAAGACCCTGTTTCTGTGTGTGAGTCCTTAAAAAAAAGGTTGCCTGCATGAACTAAAATTGTCATCCAGCACTGTGTGATGAGTAGATCCCTGTTAACTTTCCTATACCCTTTTAGGATAGAATTCAATAGTCATATTGACAGTGCTTTGCTAGCTAAGTTCTCACTTTTTATTGCTGTCCCAATAATTTTGTCAATCAGAGAACGACATCTTGAGGAAGCTGTTCAGGAATTTGACTGGGATTTAGTTGAAGAGTTCCTCACAGATGAGTAATGTTTCCTCAGAGCCAGTTCTGATGCACCTTTGGTATTTGTCACTGTGGACTGAGCAGAAATTATCCTCCTTCCTGAAACGCATCTAGTCTTCACTCATCGTGTCACGCTCCAGTCTCATAAATAGCCAGGATTTTGAATTCATGGATATCTGCTTTTCTCATTTTCTGAGAGGACTTTGTTCAAAATGTCATTTTCATATCATAACTGTACACCAGCAGATTCACAGATATTAATTTTATCTTACTGATTCTTAACTCTAAATTACTTGGAGGGGAAAGGAGTCATAATAAATAACTTATAAATGACAATAACACTTACATGAAAATTTGAAAAAAGGAGAAAGTAGCTGATCATGCGTTTAATATCCTGGTTGACAGATATGCATTCAATTTAACTGTGATACACCTGAGCCAAGGTCAAAGCACATACATTAAGAGAAATTCAGACATATTAATATTAATAATTCTGCTTACGTAGTGTCTTTCACCACACATCTTGTCTTGCAATAATCGAATAGCTCTAAATTCTCCCTTTTTCCTTTTCATGAACTGTTCATTGAAAGCCACATATTTCCCCAGTTATGTTTATTCCTGAATATTATGCATCTATTTTTTTTCTGGGAAAAAAAAAAGTCATCATGGTGATAACACTGTACAGTTATTTGCTATTAAATCAGTTTGGTTATTTCTTTGTTTCCTGTTTGGAACAATAAATTTAATTCTCTGAATAAATTTGTTTGTGGCTGCTAATGGAAAAAACTATTAAGGCTTGTAAAGATTAACAAAGAATTCTATTTCATGCCTAATTATCTATGTGAGTCACTATGGGTAAAATTTAGTTATGAATATTAGAAAAAAACAAAATAAGGTCATAAGCATAAAAATTTATTGATTTAGAGTTTTGATATGATAGATTTTTGTCAGAATTTTCTCAGTACATAATATCTGTATGTTATGCCTTAGTGTATTTATTACAGAAAAGTTATCTAAAGAAAGGTACAGAAACAAATAAGAGACAAGAAAATTTAGTTTTATTCATTCTGTCTCTTCCATAGGTGACAATAAGTTTGGAACAAATAAATAAATGAACAATGAGTATCTCCACTGTGGAGATTAATATAAGAACTTCAATATTTTATTAATCAGGCTAGTTAAAATTTATGCTACAATGTATTGCTTATAGTCTTTCTGTTTGAATTTATCACATACTGCACACACACACAAAAAATCTCTCCAGAAACTGTGACAGCAGAAATATGTTTCTGTTTTATCACATTATTTAGCATTTAATATTTTTTAAGAAATGTGCTCACAGGCATAGATCTATCAATAGAAAGTATCCGCTCTGGCACCAGCTGGAACTGAGTCTTAGTAAATATAACTTAACATCACACAGACAACCTAATGCTCGCTAATTGTTGTCAAACTGCCAGTTTGAGTAACAGTGAAATGAACTGCACCCTGCAACATGTGTTGTACTTGCACTCTGAAGAACTGTTGAATGAGATGACTTAAGGAGGGAAATACTTTATGTACAATCTCTTTGCATTTGTCAGATTCACATTATTATAGTAAATTAATTTCCTAATTCAACTGCCTACTGTGATCTAAGGTCTAAAAATCAAGACCTTTACGTTATTTCCCAGGAACAGCTTTTAACAGTCATGTTAAAACTCTATATGTTATCAGTATATTTTCAGTAATTCCTGTAATTTTTTTATTAGTAATTGACATATCAAGCCAGCTTTTATTTCTTCAATATATGAATATAAATATTCATACCATCATAATAAATAATTCAAACTGAACAGACACTTATAAATGAAGCACATTTAAAATCAAATTTATCAAGCAACTAATGAAGAGTTTTATCTAGGAAGCTCATCTGCTTTGCAAGCCTCACAATCCTTTGATCAAGGTTTATAATTTTTTTTTAATTATTTTAAATTGCACTGGCATTTTCAGAAGAAATATTTCAGGCAGAAAAAGCACAGAGGACATTTATTTCTTCCAAGACAATTTTTTTAAATTAATTGTCTAGAGTGTACACATTGTATATATAAATAATAATAATATAAATTAAATAGTTTGAAAACAGATGAACCAAAGATGTTTTAGGTTTTTATCCTGAAATTACAGACTCTATGCTGGGATCAGTAACAGTAAATGTAACTTACAAATAGAGTAACTGAGAGACTTTTAATAGTCTGATAGCCATTTGCCTTTTAATTCCTGTCACAGAGTTTTAACAAGATAATTACTTTTTTCTCCACTCCTTCCTCAAAGCTGAATAATATCTTAGGAAGAAGGAATTGTGGTCATGTCTTTGTTCCCTCCCAGAAAGCACTATACTATCACAATATTGTAATAACACATATAATAGAGTTTCCTGATTAAGACACTGTTGATTTGGTGCTGTGAAGCAGAAGTCACAGAACAGAGAACCACAGCATTAAGATGTTCATAATTTTTCAAGCTTATTTGTATTAAATATCAATGATGATTTCTCAAAATGGGTGCAGTTTCAAATAAAGCTAGTAACCTTCATAATATTAGTAATTCATGCAAAACTGGTGCACTTCCTTTCCCCTCCCGAACTACTTTGTGAGCAATTAAAAGACTGTGCTGAAAAGGAAGTCATAGAGTAGAAATTATGAAAGTGATATTTGCTCTGATCCTGCAGTGAGCACACACAGTTCTCCTCCTTTTACAGGAATGCAATCACTAGGAAAAAATAAGATTCTTCCTTACACTTCAGTGACTGCAGAAGGGTCTACAGGGCATAGGAGCTGCAGTTCCCAGAACAGGTACTACACAGCAGGGTGAAGTTCTGACCTGAGTTGATTGATGAACTTCAGATGTAAGATAGCCACCTGAGAGGTACCTAAAGGAAGGTAATTGATTGTTCTGTATCTACGTTACATCTTTTATGTGTTAGTGAAGTGCTCACGTCCTTCTGTATGTTGCTAACTGTGAGCAGCCAGAGAATTTGAGCCTGCCCCTCACTGCTGCATCTGCCTCCCCTTGGCTGCACACAAGCATAAGGAAAGTAAAGGAGCAGCTGCGCGCAGTATTAAATCAACACAGGCTCAGTACTCACAAGGTCGTGAGTGATGAATCATTGTTTTAAGCATAACACTGTGATTAAACAGAATAGTAATCTTCATTTTCTTTTGTGCGTCTTCTTTATTGCACCGCTTGGTTTCTATGCATCGACGTTCGATATCTCCATTCTGTCGCCTGTGTTCCCTGGTCAAGCAGCACCTGCCTTTGTCCTTCACATGCCCGGTGAGCGCACTCAGGATGAATTACTGCATAATCTTGCCTGGCTCTGACGTCAGGCTGACAGGCCTGTAGTTCCCAGGATCCTCCTTCCGGCCCTTCTTGTAGATGGGTGTTACACTGGCAATCCTCCAGTCATCTGGGACCTCTCCTGTCAGCCAGGCCTGCTGACATATGATGGAGAGTGGCTGAGGGTGCTGCACTCGATCCTGCTGTCTATGTGATTGATGAAGATATTAAACAGTACTGGTCCCAGTATGGACCCCTGAGGGACACCACTTGTCACTGATCTCCACCTGGACATTGAGCCATTGACCACTACCCTCTGGATGCGACAATCCAGCCAATTCTTCATCCACCAAACAGTCAATCCATAAAATCCATATCTCCCCAATTTAGAAAGAAGTTGCTTGCGGGGGACCGTGACTTTTCATATGTGATGGAGAGCTCGCTAACTACATCAGCATGTTCCCTCAGGACTCTGGGATGAATCTCATCAGGTCCTGTAGACTTATGCATGTTCTTGTTCCTCAGGTGGTCACACACCTGATCTTCTCTTGCAGTGGGAGGGACTTTGCTTCCCCTGTCCCTGTCCCACAGTCAATCAGCTTGAGAGGTGTGGGAAGAGAGGTTGCCAGTGAAGACTGAGGCAAAAAAGTTTTGAAATACCTCAGCCTTCTCCTCATCTGTTGTTCTTAGTTAGCCAGTCCTGTTAACAGGGGGGTATGCTTTCTTTGACCTTCCCTTTCTGGCTGACATACCATATAAGCCCTTCTTATTATTCCTTGCGTTCCTTGCCAGGGTCAGCTCCAGCTGCACGCCTTGGCCTTCCTGACGCCATCCCTATACAATCAGGCAGTGTCCCTATGCTCTTCCCAGGATACCTGTCCCTGCTTCCACTGCCTGTGCATTTCCTTCGTGCTCTTTAGTTTGACCAGCAGGTCTCAACTCAGCCATGCTGATCTCTTCCCTTCCTTTTGTGATTTGCAACAGCTGGGGATCAAGAGCTCTTGCACTCCATGGAAAGCATCCTAAAATATCTACGAGCTCTGTTCTGCTCCCTTTTCCCTAAGGGCAGTTTTCCAGGGGTCCCATAGACTAACTCCTTGAAGAGCTGGAAGTTGGCTTTCCTAAAATTCAGGGTCCTGACTTTACCCTTTGCCTGACTTGTTTCCCTAAGGACTGTGAACTCCACCTGTGCATGATCACTGCAGCCCAGGCTGCCTCCAGTCTCAATGTCACCAATTAGCTCATGAGCATTGGTGACCATCCGATTCAGTATCACATTGCCTCGGGTAGGGCTGTCTATTACGTGGCTGAAGAAGTTATCCTGAATGCACTGCAGGAGTCTCCTGGATTGCCTACAGCTTGCCATACTATTTTTCCAGCAGATGTCAGGGTGGTTGAAGTCCCTGAGCATGTCGAGAGCCTGTGAGCATGATGCCTTGTGTAGCTGCAGTAAGAAGACTTCATCAATAGGCTCCCCTTGATAGGGTGGCCCGTACTAGACACCACCCACAAGGTTCCCTTTGTTGCCTCTTCTCTGATTCTTACCCATAAGCTTTCAACCTGCTTTGTGGCTATTCCTCAGACACAGCTCTTCGCACTCTGTCTGTTTGACATAGAGGGCAATGCCTCTATGCTTCCTTCCTTACCTGTCCCTGCTGAACAGCCTGTAGCCATCGATAGCTGTACTCCAGTCAAGGGATCCATCCCACCAAGTTTCAGTAATGGCAACTAGGTCATAGCTTTTTAGCAGCATGGTGGCTTCTAACTCTTGTTTGCTGCCCATGCTGTATGCATTGGTATAGAGGCACTTCATCTGTGCTGTCGGCTGTGTCAGCTTCTTAGAGGAAAACACTTCAGTTCTTTTGAGGTATTTCACCGGTGTTTCCCTGTTGACTCCTATTACCTCAGGAGCTCCTGGCTCATCTCCGTAAGACTTCAGGTGTGCTCCAGTGTACACAACACATCTCAGAGCAACAGGCTGAGGGGCCTTGCTAGCACTCCGTCTGTGGTTTGTCAATCCACAGCTTGTCATGGGCAAGCCTGATCTTAAATCCCCTTCCCCTTCAAGTCTAGTTTAAAGCTCTGTCAATAAGCCCCACTAGCTCGTGGGCAAAGACCATCTTCCTGCTTTGAGAAAATTGAATCCCATTGGATGCTAGCAGGCCTGGTTCCATGAATGCTTCACTGCCTTTACATAGATTGGTCCTGTAATAACGTTCTTCTATTGGATTTGGGATAAAAAGTGCAATTATGTCACCTGGATCTGACAGCTTCAGAAACTCTCGGGAGACTGCCCATTCCTAATTACTCAGTTATATTAACCCAGTAAAAAAATGATAGGTAACTTGTTTACAACTGAAATAATTTTGCATAGGTGTATACTGGAATGGAATGAATTAGTGTGAAGGATGAGAAAAGTATCATGCTGCCGGAGTATAATTGCTCATTAGTACCCAGCTGCAGGCAGTTCCCAAATTCAAGACAAGAATGGTAAGTCCCAAAGGGGGGCTCTATTCCTCAATTAGGTGTGAGCTGAGTTATTTTTACATGATCATTTTCCTCCTGTCTTGGAGAATTGCCACTGGTAAATTTGTTTCTTATTTATATGAGAAAGACTTGGTTTCCTGCTCTATGTTTTGTTCTGGCCTGATTTATTCAGGTGGAGTTCAGGGACAGGTAGGGGAGAAATCTTTAAGTGATTCAAGAATGTATTGTTTCTGTGGTGGTTATATAAGGGGTGACAGCAAGTCACCTTATGAAAGTTCAATGGCAGTTTTCTGTTGCACCCGAGTTGTAAATAAACTAAAATATGTTTTGCAGATAAACTAAAATCTAGTTTTTCTAATAAACTACATGGGATATCTACTAATTAATCAGACTTTGTTATAAAGTCTAGTACATAAAGAAGCAGAGTCTACAGATAAAGCAGCAGAGGGGTTGATGGTTTTGAACTATGGCAGAATGACTTGTTTTCATTCCACTACAAGGACGTCACAAAGCTGATGTAGCTTGCTGCACTTTAACAGAGCTGAAGCCCTTAAAATCTAGCCTTTACTATGACACTTGTTTTGTGTTTTCCTGATTTCCTTCTGCTGCCTGCCTACCTTAGGGGAAGGTTCCATCTGCCTTATCAAAGGCTTCCTGTTCCTCCTAAAACTTCAAGCTTCCAGGCTGTTTAAGTGCAGAGGCTTCGAAAGGGCAGTCTATTACTAACCAGTATCACAGGTACATTGCATCTGTAAAACAAAGCAGCAGCTGTTTCTGTTTCTTCAAATATAATGGCTAAATTACAAAACTGGTGAAAGGAAGTGCACTTTGGTGTTGTTGACTGTGTTCTTTCTCTAGCCTGTTTTATTTAATATATTTTTAATAAAAATTTTTATAGATATTATTCAATTTAGGAATAGAATCTGTCTCACAGCTTTGAATTTATTGCGTAAGTATACAGTTTATTCAGCTGTATAACCAAGAAGTAACATGAAGTGAAATGTGCACCAAAGATACAGGTATGAGGAAAACTATAATAACAAGTTCAGGTCACACTATGTTGTGTAAAATTAGAAGTTTTGTCTGAGCAAGAAACTGAAGGAGTGGAACAAGAAGTAGAAGGACATCTGAGTGAAGTGGATGGGGAGGAGAAACAGGGAACAAAGGCAACAGAAAGGAGATATCGAACGTCGATGTGCACTCGCAGTCTAGAAGGCCAACAGTATCCTGGACTACATCAAAACAGGGCTGGAATCCCTCTCCTATGAGGAAAGGCTGAGATAGTTGGGGTTGTTCAGCCTGAACAAGAGAAGGCTGTAGGGAGACATTATTGTGGCCTTTCAGTAATTAAAGTGAGCTTATAAGAAAGGTGTTGACAGACTTTTTAGCAGGGCATGTAGTGATAAGACAAGGGGTAATGTTTTTAAACTAAAAGAGGGTAGATTCAAACCTGACAGAAGGAAGAAATTCTTTACAATGAAGATGGTGAAACACTGGAGCAGGTTTCCCAGAGAGGTGGTAGATGCCCCATCCCTGGAACCATCAAAGTTCAAGTTGGACAGGGCTCTGAGCATCCTGGTCTAGTTGAAGATGTCCCTGTACATTGTAGAGGTGTTTGACTAGATGACCTGTAAAGGTCCCTTCCAGCTCAAACTATTCTATGAGTCTATTCTGTGATTTGGTGTACTCAGGCAAGCTGATGGTACAAAATAGTAGTGTCCTGTTACTGAAGTCAGTATTGATGGACTCAGTGCAGAGTTGAGAGGCCTAGTGTGTCATAATGTCACAACTTGTCTTTAGTTCCAAAACTGGGGCTAATTCAGGGATCTTGCATCAAACTGAACTGTGTAAGATAACCAAGGTACCCTAGGGCAAAGTTTTCAGAGAACATCAGAATTTGGAGATTTTTTTTTTCTTTTAAGTACTTAAGAATGCTATTCTTTACATATGATTTTTGCTTTGTATCTATTCACACAGTTGCTGTCCTTTAATATAGTATTGTGTAGCATAAATGATTATTTTAAAAACATTAAATCATAAATAATGATATTGAAATACCTCATGTCAATTTTTTGAGTGTTAGAACTTGTATGCAAATAAAAATTAACTAATTACTGGAATTCTAAGTGAAAAGAAAGAACTCTGCAACTGCAAAATTTCCTTAAAGATATGACCATTTTATTTTATTTTTATATAAAAGCAAGGGGATGGTTTCCTAAGATCTTTTTTGGCTATCTGATATTCTCATATTACAAGCAGATTGCAAGACCTTAAGTCTGTGGTGGAGCTAATGCTTTTACTGACAGATTTGTGCACTATTGGACACTTCCACAAAGAATAACAGCAAAAAATTCATTAGAAAGAGATTTACATTTTTATGGTCACTTCTTCCCAAGACTTGATTTTTTTTGTTGTTTTTTTGGTGGTGTTTTTTACAATATCTATTCTGGCAGCAGTCAAAGGGAGTATGTGCAAGAATAATACAAATTCAGGAGGCAACCATGAGGTGATATATGTGTTTTTAACGTCTACAATATGAAAAGAATAGGCATATAAAAAAGGAACGTATTAGGATAAAGAGTAGTTTTGTTTTCCTCCGAACTTTCAAGAATGCCTGCAACAATCAACAAATGAACCAATAACCCACAGCTTAGCAAAATAAAAAGGAATATTTTATTTGGAATCGTCATATCTGCCCTTAGTAAAAGACTGTTTATGTTCTTTGGTACTCAGTTACAGCATATCTAAGTATATGAACTGCATATTTATGACACACAAAGTGGAAATTGGTTTAGTGCACTTTTGTTACTTGCAATGTTGACAAAAGTAGATTCCCATTACTAGTTCCTCTCAAGCATTTAAATATTTTGGCAACGCAATGAGCTTTTTCTGAGTCTAACTAGGTCATTAGTTTATGGCATTTCTACATTAATAAAAAATAACAACAATTTATTTTTAATAGGAAAAAGGGAAGCTATTCCTTCATGTTTCATAAAACAGAAAATCAGTTTCCAAACTACAGTCTGCAGATTGAAAAGATACAAATTAAAAGCCTTTGTAAATATGTGCTTTCTCAGTTAGGCAACAGGCATAAGCAGTATCTAGGAAAACATTCCCTTTTTTCCCCCAAGTATGAATATACTATTTGTAGATATTGCAGTTGGATAATATATAGCATTTATTTACCTTATAGAGTTTCTCCTGTGAGAGTGAACAATATCTGACTTTTGGTCATTCTCACTTCTGTTTCATAGAGTATTTTTGGTGGATGCCTAAAATGAGTGAGGAAGAAGCTGTTACAGTCAATAATCTTGGGCATTTCATTATCAGTATCTCTTCTCATACAGAAGAATGAGATGTCGCCTCCCAAAGGTCCTCTCTCTGACATACCACAAAGAAAGAAGAGACACACAGAAACAGATTTGCGAAGCCTATGAGTTTCAGTTTGCCAGTATCTGCTATTCCTGTTTTCCCAGTGCACCTTTTCTTTAGATGTGTTTTCTTTTTATGTGTCCAAACTTTGGGTTGGACACATAAAAAGAACGCAGGCATTATTCATTTTTAGATTTTTTGTGGTCATAATCCAAATTATCAATGTAATTCTAAGGAAAATAAAACTTGTGGTGAAACATTGCCCACAAAGTCAATACCTGAAAAAGACATGGATTAAGTTTATTTGGTATTATTACTTAAGCAGAGCAACACAAAAATTTAAACAGGTTTTTCTGCTTACTGCTTAATCTGCATTTAAAAACAGAAAGATGATCTATGCCAGAACACAACCTAGCTATTAATAAAATACTATTGTTTTTCAGTAATTTAAGAAAAAATTACATGTATTAATATATGCAAAACTGGATCAGTAACTTCATAATGTTTCAACAATGTCCTTAAAAATCCATAAACACAAATTATCACTCTAAAATGTCTAGCAAAAATCCTACTTAGATAGCTTAGTGAATAACTTTAAGATCTGTGCAAATTTAGATATTAACAACTTAGATTTTCGTACATAGTAAGGTTTTATCACATGCTTCTTTATAGGACAAGTTTTTGAAAAAAAAAAAAAAGCTTTGTAAAAATAATTACCTTCAAAAATGAGTTTCATATTATGCCGGTTCCCTGCATAAGAACAGAAATGCCCAAGACAATATCTATTCTTGAGCGGCAATAAGCTGCAGGCTGTACAGAATATCACAAAGTGCCTACCTTATTTTTCCCTACCTAACTGCTATTGGCCTGAGACAGGATATTGTTTTACATGGTCCTTTGTTTTGGCCTAAGAGGAGAATTCTTTTACCTTTAAGAGTTACTATCCAAAGATTTTACATTAGAATACTTGAACTGAAATGGCTGCTAGAAGGATCTGTGATAGCAACAAGTTGGTGGAAAGATGACAGCAAGTAAAATTCCACATAAGCACTAAGAAAAACATCTTCTGCCTCAAAAAGAATGATTAAAAGGGTGAGGGGAAAGAAAAAATACATATCTTCAATCAAACATCATATTTCAGTGCTCCTAATCTGTTGAAAAGTGGCATGAGTAACCTATAACATAATTTCCCAGCAAATATTCAAGAAATTCAATTCTGCTATAGAAGCTTACAGAGTTTAGCAATTTTGGAATAATCTGATTTAAAATGTCATTTTGCAAATCATTGAACTAAAGAACATGACAATTTTCATGGACTTGATGCTGGCAGGAAATGATGGAAGCTGGTCCCCTCCTGTTACTTCTGCAGAAGTATAGGTGTAGGTAATGGGAGAGGCTGGTGATCTGGAAAGAGTGCAAGGGTGCACAAGGCAGGCTGGGTGAAGTGCAGTGAAGAAAAAAGTGCACCTGAGGCAAGTGTGGAATCTGAAAACCTGGTTTTCTTGTGCCTTGTTCTGCTGATAAGTCCATATTCTGTTCCCTCATAGTTTTTCTCTTACAATGATTCTTTTCATCAGAACACAAATTTCATAATCATTAATTGGCCCAGTAACAGGAAATTTAATGAAAGCAAATATGGGGACATCCCCATGTAATTTCATACAATGTAACACCCTAGGAAGATATTCCTACATATTTTAATGCAACACAATACCCTAGGAAACTGCTGTAAAATAGCCTTGTGTAAAAAAAAAAAAGGCATTTGGTAGCAAAACTATCCAGAGCATAGATGTACACTAAAAATTTATTACTATCAAAAGCGGTGTGAAATAAAATGAGGAAAGATAAAACATAGTGCAGATTATCTCACATCTGTCAGCCCTGGAGTAGCTGTTTGCTTGGGACAGTTGGATCCAGTCACACTAGAACTTATAAGCCTTTGCTTAAGTCTTTTTGTCTTTTTTTTATTCACTGTTAACTGCCAAAGGTACATATATTAACATCAAGCCACAGCATAGTGGAAAAGCATATACTCTGGTTTTCCTAGTAGAATTACAAAAACTACTGTGACTGCAAGTAGAGTCTTCTGCCTTCCACTGGGAAGTTTATTACCATTAAGAAATTAAACAATTGAACTTTGGGTTTGATCCAGTATGATGAGACCTACAGATTTTTCTTCACTAGTCTCTACTGTCAGTTACAGTGCACATTAGAGTATAGAGGTACTCATCCTGAACAAAAAATTGCTTCAGCTACCTGTCACAGCTAAGAATTATATCTATTTTATATACAGGATTTTCTTCCTGCAGTGTTGTCTTGTCGTGGGACTGACACTACGCAGAAATAAGCATGGGGTTTGTGGTCAATGTAGGGAATGAAGAAAAGCATGCCTGTAGCAGAATTTCTCAGTACAAAGGTGAAAAGATGGTAACATCTGAAGGTTTGGGCATTTCATGCATAGCAAGTTTGATATTTCTGTGTAGATTGTTTCCATGTGACTTACTTGCTGTACCTAATTTAAACCCAAAGAGTGGGTATGCCTGAGTTCCTGCTTTATTTTCCACAAGGCCTATAAAGACAGATTCCTGCCATATGTAATATTGGCATACTGGATAACCTTTGGAAGGCCAGTTTAAATTTGTACCATAAAACTGTGGTAAATTACTTCAGTCAATAGCGAAAATACACGAGGAATGTCAAACGAGGGATACTAGCAACAGGACCAGACACAGTCTGCGGCTCAGGTGTACTGAACAGTCCTTTCCAGCTATTGCAATCGTGTATGAGGAGTTCTTCCACTGGTTATTAATTCTTTTTAGGAGCTTGCTGTGATGTCCTGGGTGTTAGACCTGCACATATGAGTTTGGAAGCACCAAGAGGAGGAAAAGATAAGCCAGTTTTTTCAACACACAGAGTACATACCCTCAAGAAAAACAGGATGATTGATACAGCCAGAGATCTTTTCAGCATTTAATTTCTTTTACCTTTTCACCAGCACAGGAGAGGAATTTTGTTGGGGATGCAAAAGTAAGATGCATCTTGTTTTATTATACAATTGAGTCAGGCAGCACTCAGGAAATTCAGGAAGTTTTCTTGCAATGTTTCTCTTACATTACTGCCTTGGCCATTCTGCGTAGAAAGGAATATTTCCATTGCTGTTTGTTAAATGTAAATCTTAATGTACGGAATGATGTGATATTAATGTAACCAGTAGGAGAATGTCGAATGGGACTGAGGGTTTTCCAAGGAAACTCTGCTTTTTTATTATTTCCTGAGTACCTCAGTTTTCGGTATTAATATTTTATCAGTGAGAAAAACATTTCTGCTCTCATTGCACTTTTGAAATGTGCTGTGGTATACAAATATGGCATCTTTGAGCTAATTGACACAAGCAGTGTTTTCATAACACCTAAAACTGGACTCTGAGAGCTGGAAGTTTGGGTTCTAGTACTGGATTTACCATAGATCCAGTTGCTGATATTGGACAGGGCAATCATTGTACATAAGTTTTCTCATCTTTAATCTCCATAACCACTCCCTCCCTCATTTTCCTTCATTTTTAATAAACAGAATTGAAATCAGATATAGGGCAGGATTTAACTCATTTGAAGGACATTTGAGATTATACACAAGTTAAGAAACAGGAAAATGGAAGGAATTTTAAACAAGACATGCAGGTTTCGTTTGTGATTGCCTTGTAGTCCTTTTTTTCCATGCAAAGTCTGTATTAAAAAATTAAATTACCCTAGGCAGGATACAGCTCAAAGGTGAAAGACTATAGATGTCTCATCAACTGTCAAGTGTGATTAAAGAGTTTTTATGTGATGACAACAGAAAAAGTCCTTGAAAACGTGCAGTCATTCTTATTACCTAATTACTGTTCGATTTTAACCATAGAACTCTAACTTGCTTAACCAGAAAAATCTAAGCTATATCACAGCAATACGTTTTATAACCTGGATATTTATCAGGAGTTTGAGATGTAAACTACCAGTGGGAAATATAAAATAAACCAACCAAACAAACAAACAAAAAAACACACCAATGAGAAATTATTTCAGTTATTTAATTACAGAGGATGAGGTCAGTGGTAGAATAAAAAAATTTGATGGAATATTTTTTGAAATATTTATAGGAGGCTAATGTGACGAAAGAGGAGAATTTCTTTGAAAGAGGACATAAGAGACAAGAAATAGGCAAGAAATAGTAGGAGTAAAGTGGTCAGGTTTTGCAGCAAAAAGTAATTAAATATCGATGTCACTAAACTGTGAACAATGCACGGTGTTCTACATAGAAGGGACTTGGAAAATAAGAGAGAATTGCAAAGTAACAAAATATGCTAATATTACAAAGATTATTCCTGACAGCCTAGACTAAACTGATCATGAAGAGTTAATGGATTCTACCAGCACCATACAGGAAGGTATCAAATACATTGTTGGCAACAAACTCTGTAAACTACAGAAGAAGAAAAAAAGTTATTTTCTTACTGCTTTCAGAATACTGAGAAATATATCTCTCTAAATTAGACCAATACAGGACTCAATCTGAGACATTTCAGAAGCTTTGGAAAACACAAGGTTAAAGACAGCATTAATTATTTGAAGGAATTTCCTTGATCTTTAAGTTAGCCTTTTCACACCTTCCAGAATTTTGATGGTAACTGTGAAATGTGTGGATTAGTCTTAATGAGGACAGGTGGAAAGTGGAAGGATCTGCTAAGATGCTGCAAGTGAGCACAGCACCACAAGGGGTACAATAGAAGCCACTTGGCAATAAAACTAGCAGCGAAACTCTGTGCCAAGAAACGCAGAGTCGTTTAGCTGACTGCAGAGAGTTATACAGCAAAAGATGAAAGTCCTGAGAATTACCTTAGGTCCAATCAGCTGTAAATTTTGTGATTTGAGCTCCTACCCTTATCCTCAATTCATGTCTTTCTCCTTTCTACCTGATAAGCAGAATGAAACATCAGACGTTCTGGGACCCTACAAATCAATTTCTATTCCACTCCTGATTGGGATAATTCATCTATGTCATACTTCAAGCTATTTAATCTAAGTGACAGTTTCATTTTAATTTTTGTTATGAAGTGCGGTCCAAAATTCCCATGTTTAATAGAATATAAACTAACGTTTAAACAGCTAAAAAAGAATAACGTGACTCACTATCAACAAAACAGTCATTCCCCTATATCCACTCTATTGTTTATCATGGCATTGCTGCTTCCTTTGCATGAATGGTTTCTGTAATATTGATTCAATTTATGTCAATCTGCATTTTTAACACATCCTTGAACAGCTTACACATTTTTTTCTGAACCCTAGAAGGGCTGTCAATCTTATTTACTTTCCCCTGAAAGCGTCGGCTATCTACAATAAAATTCAGAAACAATAGAACAGAAACTTATTTAAAATCACAGAATCACAGAATGGTAGAGGTTGGAAGGGTCCTCTGTGGTGGATCATCTAGTCCAACCCCCCTGCCGAAGCAGATTCACCTAGAGCAGGCTGCACAGGACTGCATTCAGGCGGGTTTTGAATATCTCCAGAGAAGGAGACTCCATAACCTCTCTGGGCTTATGAAGCATGCAGTATTCACCAATCCATCACTGTACTGTGCATTTATTAAAAAAAAAAAACAACAAGTTAGAAGAAACATACTTCAATACAAATCTATATGTGGACTTCTATTGTAACAAATCTATCCAGAAAGAACCACTGAAATAACACATGATCTAAGAAAATCACTGCACAATAGGTCTGACTTCTAAAACCTATTGATTGTTTTACCTGAGGTCTTATATTATATTTTAAAGTATTATATATTCAAAAGAATGTAAAAAAAAAAAAAAAAAGCAGAATATTTCTTTACAGTTTGTCTGCTTGCCTTAATCTGGAAAAATGAAGGCAATGCATATTCATTATATCCAGAGTCAATCAACAGAAACCGCTGGAATTATTCTGGATTTATGTCCCTGTAAGATAAAGTGAATTCACGCCAAAATAACCAATTATTGAACACTGTAGCAGACTGTTAAAAACAAATCTACAGAAATAATTTATCAATCCTTTGGTAACACAAAATCATCTGATATCATTAAATATAATTAAATACAAACAAACAAAATGAATTTTCAAACAAATTTAAGCTATTTTAGATTATTTTTCAGTTTATTTAAAAAGTATAAGACTGCTTTTTCTGAGCAGGATTCTTTCTTTGTACTAATGATCTGTGTCATGTGATGCATTACATGCTTCTGAGACTAACAAATAGTTCAAATAAAATTATGTTCACCTAATGAAGATAATCTTGGCAAATGAGACAATGTATATTACAATGCAATACAATACAGTTCTGAAGCTTTGTATGTGGTGTGTCATTTTTCCCTACAACACAGTCAAATTGTTTTTCTTTAGCAGATTTATATCAAGTACGGCAAGCCATTTGGGGGAACCAGTGACAGAAGCATTCTCCACATCCATTCTAGCTTTCTCTAGTCTTGTTTGATCATGACTTCACAGCCTTATCTGATAATGTGACACCATTCCACCACCATTTTATCTGCTCATCTGCTGATTGTTTTCCTGACACTTTGCCCTCCAGTAATACTTGCTCTGATTGTCATCCAATCTTTTTCTAAAATAGAAAAGGAGTTTTAGTTTTGTCTCTCAGATGTGTATATTGAATGCCTACTGCACACCAGCTGTTGAAGTATCTACCCACTAACAGTTCCTAACATTGGCTATTACAGAGGAATAGGTTTGAAAAGGAAAATTATTATTTGAGCAGAGTCTGTTTATCAGGAATGTGAACTGAAAGAGTTATTTTCATATGGATCCTCTATTGAGTAGTTTTACAGCTAAGCCACAAATAAATGGAGAAATAAGTAGGAAGGTTGAATTTTTAAAATAATATAAATTTTTAGTGTTAGACAAATACCATAAGCGAGTTCTGGTGGATATTGACTGAAATTTGAAATTAATTTATTTTGAAGCCTTTGCTTCACTTTGTCTTTCTGAACTTCTCAATGCTAATAGATGCTTTTACAAAAGTTCAGAGAAATTAATTTCAGTGTGGCACACAGAATCATAAAAAAACCTGCAGATTTTCAAATGTCAGTATTTATGCTTTGTGTACTTGATTACTCCTACAGCAGGGGAATAAAAACTCTGTGAATTACTAATCTGCTCATCTAAAACTAATTCCTATAAAATCAACAAATTTCACCTGCTAAAGTTTTAAGTCCTAACATTAGAGAAATTTCATCACAGTAAACAATAGAACATATGAAAATTGCACAGCAAATATTTTTGCTTCAGAATGATTTTAAAACCCCTTATCTAAGTCTGGACCAAATTTATAGCCCATGCAGCAAGTCAGACAGTCTCTTCTCAGATATCTGTCAACCAAAATAATCAAATAAAAACAAATAAGAATAGAGGAAGCTGAGGTGAAATTTAAGTCTTCCAAATGCTCAATAAATGTATTTCAAGACATTTTCAAAACCTGATAAGGAAATTAAGTGCAACACATAAAATTTTATTATAGAACACTTACTAGCTCTAGTAACAAGACAGCTGCGAGTTATTTTTTGTTCTCTCTGTGGTAAAGAGAAAACCCCTTATTCCCATTTAAAGTCTTGCTTGACAACTGAATACATTGAGTAAAGTGTGTAAATCAATATACTAAAGCAATGCAGAATACATAAAGTAGTTGCACTAATGTAATGCACTATTCTGCTCCTACTAAGTGAGAAGAAAAAACAACTCTTTAAATTACAATGGTGTTCTAGCAGTAATTTAAATCAGTTATGCCACTTAGTCTAATGACAAAACTACAGAATGAAAACACTTAGAATGTCCCATGGATGAAGGATTGCTTGGAAAGTCTGAACAAAATCTGGACCATATAAACCAGAGGTTCCTCATGGGTGGAACTGATTTGACCCACCGGCTGTGGCAGAGTAGATATGAGCATTGTGCACGCAGTGCAGGCTACATTTTTGGCACTCCATTTACCACACAGTAACATACTGATGTGATGAGATCACTGTCAAAATGTGCAGCTAGATGAATTTCCCTTGTTTATTGACACGTGTGGAGCTATACTATCTTTGGGTTGAATTTCTTGGTGCAATGCTTAGTAAGTACTTGAAATGAAATATCCATCCTACCTGTCCAGCACTGCTCGACCCAGTTAGGAAGCTAGAGTGAACAGAATAGTCATCCCAAGGATTTTCATTTCAATGAAAAAAAAAAATTGCCTTTCTCCTTTAGAAGCATGAAATGGTGATGTCAGCTCATGCAAGCTGCCCATAGATTTATTTTTCTTTACAGTTTCAGATAGAAATTGACATTTCAGTGTGCAATGTAATTACAAGAAGACCCAGAAAAGTGAACTGGGAGCATCTTTCTGAAATAACAAGGCCAAGAATGACAGATGGAGCTCAATAAGTCATCATACTTTTGGGAAAATGGGTATTGTGAGGCCAATTAAGACTATTAAGATGCTGCAGAAATTAATTCTTCCAGCATGCTGGAACATTTGAGTGATAATCGACTTCCTGTCCAAACGTAAAACTTTAATATTTTTGTATTCTTTCATTCTCAGATGAACAGAAGTTTTTTGTTTCCAAAGGAAAAAATCTTGGAAAAAATTACTCTTTCCTTTATGTGAAAAATCTTAACATTACTAAATTAAATACTATCTGAAGCACTGTTTTTGATGCATTGTGTCATCACAGACTTTTTATTTTTATTATTTTGAAATACACTGTTGCAGAACAATCAGTTGGTAAGGTGATAATTAGAAGAAGGTAAGAAGTTTCTTCCAAGATGTTTATGGATGGTACTGTTTCTACTAAGCCTCTTTACACTGAGAAGTTATTTAGTAGTATTTCTGTATTTTGCAAATTTATCCAAAGCTAACATTTTTATTTCAGGTCATAATGTTCGTTAGGAACACTAAGTAACATATATTTCCTTTTACAGTTTTTTTCAGGTCCTTATGATTCACTCTCCCCAATGAGATTCCTACGATGTGCATCAGAAATTTTGTTCAAACACGAATTCACAGCAGGTAAAGAGAACAGGGATATATGACACCTTATATGGTATTTCTTAAAGCAGCCAAGCAGTACAAGAAGAGAGTTATGGTTAACTGAAGTGGAATGTCTTCCTTTGGCCCCCTCTTTCTTCTTCCCCTCCAAAATGAGGAAACAATTAGGAAAAGAAAAGGCATTATTTTAACACTGTGAATGTGAATTTAATTAGAAATATTTTATTGTCATCAATTCTATGAACAGTTGATTTTCCTAAAAGAAAATACAGGAAAATATCAGTGCTTATCGACAGCCAGTTCTACTTCTTTATGAAAACGAACTTTTAGAAACAGAAATAGAAAGGACTGTTACAAATGAAACTAGACTTTAATGTTTGTATTCACTGAAGGGAAGAAATGAAGTCTAGAAATATCCTGTAAAGACTACTGAAAAGATGACTCCGTATAAAATATCAAATGTGCTCCATCAAGACCAAGGAAATAGAATCATAGAGTCATAGAACAGTTTGGGTTGCAAGGGACCTTGAAGATCATGTAGTTCCAACCCCCCTGCCATGGCCAGGGACACCTTCCACTAGACCAGGTTGCTCAAAGCCCCATCCAACCTGGCCTTGAACACTTCCAGGGAAGGGGCATCCACAGCTTCTCTGGGAAACCTGTCCCAGTGCCTTACAACCCTCATAGTAAAGAACATCTTTCTTTGATCTGAATTTATTCTCTTTTGGTTTAAAGCCATTATCCCTTGTCTTATCACTACATGCCTCTGTAAAAAGTCCCTCTCCAGGGGACTGTAAAAATACCTTTTATACTGTATTAAATTCATTTTACTTAACCCATGGACAGATGAAGAGAAGTGGTTAGAAGATAGTGTGTGGCCTGGAACACATTTGAGCACTTAGTCAAAAATACTGAATAAATGTCTTCCCACATCCTACTTTATTTCTGAAGTGATCCATAATCATCTACATATTATTGCTATTGTTTTGGAGTTATCTCTAAAGTATCATTACTTCAATGTGCAATTGTCTTGAGAGTATAAATTTCATGCAATTGCAATACGTGTTAGCAATAAATCAGGCTTATATACTTCAGATATACTTCTGTCTGTGGCACAACTGCTTTATTTCACACTCATAATGATATCATCCGTTTCATACTGGCCTCCATTCTGGACACCATAGCTGTCAGTAAATATTCAGAATTTAAAACAAAATTACCTTGCATGCCAGCATTTTTTCAAAACTCTTTAAGTCAAATGTGAAAATGAATTAAAACAAAGTACAGGAAATCTCACTCACAGAGAAGAAAAAAATCAAAACACAGTATTCCGAAAGTAACATAACTTTTTTCCTTAGCTAAAATATTCTCTTTGTTTGCTTGGCAATAATGAGCACAATGATTTTTTAAGTGCCATATTATGTTCTTTATGATGAGAACTGCTGTATTTCTTCTCCAAAAAGTTACATGCTTGAGACAGAGTAGTAGTAAAGAACATCTACAAATTGTTTTTTCAACTTACTCTAAGTGTGAAAAAAGGTATGAACATTGTCCGTGAATAATTCTTTCTGTGAAGTCATGGGAAGTTTTAGCAAACCTGTTATATCGTGTGAAAGTACATTATCTGGTACTCCTCTCATGTAGTAACTGTGTCCCCATCACATTACAGGTGACCAGGGAAGAGCCCCTCTTCCCCAGGAGCTTGCACAACTTCTACTCTCTCACTGCCGTCCTAGCAGTAGATGAATTTGTGGTCATCAAGTTGACTTCTAGCTGTGATTCCTGTCACAAATATAGCTGAGGGAAATAAACCAAGCAGTGGGAAGGCATCTGCAGAGAGAGCACAACTAAAATAGGAGATCTGAGTGGCCTGGTACTGCAGTGGTAGGATTGTTTGGCTCCATGGACAATGACATTTTTGCAGGAGTACAAGTTACATTCTTAAAGCAAGTTTAACTACAAAGGCTACAGTGTACTCTTTAGAGCAAATAATTTTTATTTCTGAGGTATGTTTTTGACCTTTTCTTGTCCATTGCTTTGTAAACTTATAATTGAATGATTTTCTTAACCTCTACTCAAAAGTATATACCCTTTTCCTGCTATTTTACATGGTAGAAATGTAATAAAACACACATACTATAAACCATACTCTTCTGCTATTTGTTATAATGTTTACAGAGTTGAAAAAATTTACACTGGTATAAATAATGACAAAGGCAAAGTAAGCACTATTTAAAGATATTTTATTTATATTGTATGAATTACTTCTATGCATTTTTGTAACCAAAAGAGACATAGTCCATATAAAAAATATTGTTTTGTAAGTTCAGAATACGTCTACAAAATATATGTGCAAATCTGTGTTAAATTAGTCTTTAAATTACATTTGTCAACCAAACTATAGCAAATTATGTAATTATTGTCTTACTAAATATACAGTTAACTATGTTACCAAGACATACACCTCAGCCTATATCTACAATACAGGTTTTTCTGATGCACTCTCAATGAGCAGGCTTGCTCAAAGTTAGAGCAATATCAGTAGTACAATGAAAGTTGCATACAGATAAATGTAAAAATAACTTCATTATCAGTTTCCTTCCTCCTTCACTGCCTCTTCCTCCTTGCTCCCACCTGACACCCAAACAGATAATGTACCTGCAAAAAGAAAAGCAGTTATGCAGAAAGATTATATGCCATATGGGGGATGCAGAATACACTGGTCATGGCTAGGACCAAAAGGGGTGAGGGAAAAGACACAAGTATGACAATTCACACTACAATCCTTCACACCACCAACTGTATGTTTCAAGTGCAGGCTTAAACAGCTGAAATAAAGCATGTACTACAGTTCTTGATAATGCACATGAACTTTGCACATTATAAATATGTGCATCGCCTTCCCATTCTGAACTTGAAGTTTATTTAACTGCAGATCACGGCCAGTTAAACTGCAGAGGTGGGTGCATTGTTCTGTCTAGAGAATTACAGACTGTGCTTAGTTACCCTAGTTTGGTCTTTCATGACCTAAACTCTGTGGATTTCTTCAGCTTCATTTTAAAGTATGCCTGTTGAAAAGTGTACCTTGTCTGGCCCTTCATGAAGTTTTCCGTGGTCTTTTAAATGAATGGATATGAAATGGGTCCCATTCTTGCAATATATGGTTTTACGGTATCCTCCTGAGCATCCAATATAAACTTTTACATTTGACAGAGTTTTAAAATTTATTATATGATACCACATTAAGAATTGTACCAGAAATAGGGACATCAGCAATAAACAAATTCCATTTTGAATTTGTACAGAATCTAGAGTCATGAACACAAATTCTCCTGTTACTATTGAAGATACCATATTTACTAAACATCAACTGCCTTTAACAGAAATACTTCCTTCATCCTTCTTTTATCATGTGCTATCATTTTTATTGTTTGACTCAGCCATATTTTGATTCTGGTTTTCACACACTGAGCAGCGTGAAACATGTAAAATCTTCATAAACAAAGGTTTTGTGAACTGAGATGCAGATGGAAGCAAGCAAGCAATAGCAGTGTCAATACGTCAACAAATTAGAGGTTGTCTCTTGAGATAGTCCCACTGGGCTCAAATTCATTACCTCTGCTTGAAGTGAATAATTATACAGATTTAATTTCACAGGAGGCTACATACAAAATAGGGTATTAAATGACAGTAATGAATGTAGACTCAGGCCTACTGACAGAAACAAGAATACAATCACTGCTCTACGTAAGATATGCTGAAACAAGCCAAAGAGTAGTATTCTAAATGTATATTCCCAGTTCATATGCTTGAACTTTACTTGTAGCTGTTTTCTAAATCTTACTTGCGTACTGACTAGTCACCTCACTTACTTTGTGAATTATGTATGCTGCCTAAATACACTTAAAACTGTGAAATTGTTGGAGATGATGAAGGAAAAGTAAACACATGTGAGTATGTCCTGGGTTTGACCAGGACAAGGTTAATTTTCACACGAAGCCAGGATTGGGCAAAGCTAGACCGGCTGACTCAAACTGGCCAAACAAATGGGGTATTCTATATCGTGTGACGTCATGCTCAGTGCTGAGTGGTGGAGCTGGCCGGGGGAGGGGAGGCAGTTAAACGTGGGTCAGGAGTGCACTTGGCATCAGATGGTGAGAGAGTTGCTCTGAGTATTTCATTGTGGTTTTCGTATATTCTTCTTATCAGTATTGTTGTTGTTACTGTTCGCTTCCTTTGTCATTCTGTTAAACAGTCCTTGTCCCGAACCACGAGTTTTCCCTTTTTCTTTAGATTCTCTTTCCCATCCCGCCAGAGGGAGGGGCAATAGAGTGACTGCATGCTCCTTTGTTGCCAGCCAGGGCCAAACCATGACAAAGCATAATATTTACAATAGATTTTCCACATCTGGGTTTTGTTGACATAGTACAGGTATCATTATACATGCAAAGTTTCGAAGTTTTAGATGACTCAAGAAATCTTTGGCTTTGATTCACTGCATCAACAATAGTCAACAATAATATCCTCCATTTGCAACATTTTATAACAGGAAGGTTATTAAAGTAATTATAAAATATATTGGTTTTGTTTTTTAATGATAAGTTCTTATAAGAGTTGTGGCCAAACAAGGATAAACAGGACAAGACTTTGATTAAGAATAGTCACTATGGATTCACTAAGGGCAAATTGCACTTGACAAGCGTGAATCCCTTCTCTGATGGGCTGACTAGCTTCACGGATAAGAGCAGAGCACTGACCACAATTTACTTTGACTTTAGCAAGGTCTTTTACACAGGTGATACTTGATGCATGTACGTGATACTTCAAATAAGCTTTGTTGGTTCGTATGGGAAAAGTTGCAAACCCAGAGAGACCTGGATTTGTACATTCTCTCTGGTCTGAGAAGAAATACAAGGAGTAAAATTACATGGTTTCAGTGGTAAGTAGGAAAATCAATAAATTTGACTTGCAGTAACAAACATGAAATTCGTTCCTCAGGTGACTCAGCAGCAAATTTCCCTTAAAAATGACAGAGTCTATGAGTGTAACAGTAAATATATTAAAACCAGTTAGACTAGACTGTAGAGTTTTGCAATGAAGCTTCTTCCAAGCCAGTATCACCCTGCCCCAACAAAAAAAAGTCAAGGTCCCAAATTTGGGACCCTCTCTGTCCAGCCCCTCAAAAAGCATAGTTTTTTTCTCCATGTAAGAGTATTGTTTTCTCTGTATTAATTTCTTTATTTTTTCCTTTCCTTTAAAAACAGTGATGTGCTAAAATTATAAGCTGATGCTGCTATGTGTAAATTCTACAGTTCTTGGACATGATCCAGTTTACACCAGTGTAACTCAAAGAATTTGTTTTTTTTAAGGTGATAGAATTTTCTTTACAGTTCAAAAGGGAAAATATCATTTAATCTGCAGAGTTTGAGAAAATGATTTATGTAGCATTTTCTGACCACTGTAATCAAAATTGAAAAACTTAGATCACTGTTCACAGAGTATAAGATCCCATTTATAAGCCTAATATAACACAGATTATTGGACAATCAATCAAGAAATTGAGACACTGATGGCTAAATTATACAAAATGTGAAAGATTCATGACTGAACTGCTGAGGTTGGATTTCCTGGGTATTGTAAATATCGGAGAATTCAGCTTACTTTGATGCAAGTTCATAAATTCAGTTTAAAAACATGGAGCCATGCAGAAAACAGAAATATAAACACCATGAGTAAAACATTTCTCTCCTAAGAAACATGATTTTCCTATTTTATATTTTAATCAACAACGCATTCCAAGACACAAAGAAATACAGCACACAACTTAAACTAAATATATGTTAATAAAAGACATTTTCTATTTGCACCAGGAAATTAAAAAATATTTGTCTCACAGTTACAAGCACTGCACCTCAGCTTTGTCTACTGGTACAACATGGGGAAATCTGAAGCCGAAACATGCCTGATGCCTATTTCTTACAAGTTGTGATTCAAAGCAATTCTGACGAGCAGACCTGACCAGTCTTTAATTAATTTATTGACATTGCTAAGAGATATTGTTTTCCATTAACTTTCAAAAACTATTAAAAATAGTTCTTTATGAAGCAGAAAAATGAGGAATACTGCACTATTTCAGGCTGTAATAATGTGACTTCAGGTGCAGGGCAAAGGCCTAGAATATGAGGGTGTCAAGGGTTGTATTTGCCAAAACTGAGCAGTGGTGCCTGAGCACCATTGCCACTAGGTCACCGATTCCTTATTTTTCTTACCTTTTGCCTTCTTCCTCTGGAAGTTTACTTTGTGAGGAAAGTGCTATTGTTTCCTATGTGCTGTCACAGAGAGGCTTGGCATTGAAGCAGAACTTCTACATACTTCTGTAATGCAAAAAATAATTAAAGATTACTGACACTTTCAAGTACAGCTGAACAACAGGTAAGTTGTGTGAAATCTTTCCTGGTAGTTCTGGATATGAGTGGGGCTGGCATTAAGATTCAGTGGGTCATCACATTGACTTGTCTACAAATGTATCTTGACTCCTGACTTGCAAAAAACTGTGAGAACGGATGTCCCCCTTCTTCTACCTCCATCTGTTCATGCAAAATCTCTTTGTAATAGATAAGTGTGGAAGGCTTCAGTCTTTGACTCTTTCAGTTAATTCCTTCTGTAGTGTGCTACCACAAATTCTCAAACTCCAAAATATAAGAAAAACGTTAAATGGAAAGCATAAGAGAACAGTCGCTGTAAATACTAGTTTGCTTTATATGTTAGTTGTACTGTAAGGTAATTTTCTTCAGTGACTTTGTGCTTGGTCTGTTTTGACAATAACAACATTCAGCAACTGAAGTGCAGACAGAGGCTTTGAGAAGCTGAGAGCCATATGGTACTATCACTTTTTTAAGCAGAACTCTTCACTGAGCTAAGTAAGTAGCTCTGTGTAAAACTTTGACATACTTCGTATACAGTATAAGTTGAATATATTTTCCATCATGTTATGAATGGTTCTCAGCACAAATCAATAAAGACACCTTGAGAAAAGCTTATAAAATCATCTGGGTTTGCACATTTTGTATTGGTGTTATGTTTTATGGTATTTGGCTCTGTATTGCCTGATTTTTTACTAAGAAAATTAACATTAGGAAACTGTCAGGTTTTTAAGTTTACTTTCTCTGTGTTAAGGGTATGTTAGTTGGAAATTTACAGATATTCCTGAAGTGGAAAGAAAATGTTAAATTTTATACTGCTATAATGCATCATAAGGTTGGTGGGTTATTTTTTCCTTTTCATTTTATTCTCGGTACCTTAAATTATTTTTCATTGGCAGTTCTCCAACAATATAGACTTCTTAGCTGACTTGTTATGCCATGCCCTGGTTTTCTAAAAGACAAATCAACTGCAGCCCCAAGGTTAAATTAAAGCAATTTCTAGTAAGATATTCCCTTTATTTAATAAAGTCATAGTTATAACCCTATCTAGTGTAATATTTTAGTATGTCTAATAGAACATGACAACTTCTGCAGCATCAGTGAGAATTTCTTTACACAATTCATGTATAAAAATCTTTTACATTTTCAGGTTACTTACATATGATGATTTAATTGACTAAGTTGTAGCAGGAAGAATACACCACCAGTAGCAAACTTGCAACATGCTATTAATGATAAAATTTTAGTAACTTTGCAAAAATTGATTAGGTATTGTAGTTTGTTTACTGCAGTCACTGCTGGCAAATGTTCACTTGTTCAGAAACCACACAAATACTAACATATTACTTTTTCTGGTTTATTTGGAAAACATTTAGTCATTTCTGATGGCATTTCTCTGAGAGTAATAGACCCTGCAGCTGTTTCCTCTTAAGTTAAACACCAAATATTTACAATTCTTGATTCTCTCAAACCTATATTCTCACATACTCATACACAAAATAAGTTTCAAAGTATAGATAGAACAAAATATAGGAAAGTTATTCAATCAGTGCTACCTGTAAGCATTTGATAGGGGCACCCGTGTGGTCACTGTAATTACAAAGCAAGATTTGGAAGATATTTCAGACTATACTTCCAGAGCTATAGTGTACTCACTGTGTTACATTACTAAAAGCAGACTGCCCTTCCTTCAGCTGTGACAAAAGCTGATACTGAATGTCATATAAAAATACAAGCATGGTTTTTATAGTATGTTTGACATACATTAACGCATGATGCAAGGCCATTCTACAATGTCAACTCTCTTCTGTAAAAAGAAATTAACACTGAGCGCATGATTTCTTTCATCAGGATGTGCAAATCATTGTGGAAAATTTCCAGATTACTAATTAAGGAAGATAGATTTACTTTTTCCTTTGGAGTTTATTGTAACAACACATTATTCTGCTTTTTCGACATAATTCTTACATGTGCAAAGTTAACCAGCATCGTTGTGTTTCTCGTTAATGAATACAGTAAGACAGTCATGTTCATCAGGTGTGGTATCTAACAAGTAATTTTCCTCTGTGCAGCTTCATAGGAGCAACATTATAATCAGCTACGTAAACATATAATTATGGTCTATTATCTGCAATTGTGTTGTAGGACCCTTCTTACATCTCTGTGTTGACTAAATATCAGTTTTAAACCACAGCTGGCATAGAAAAAAAAATACTTCTTTAAGCATAATCTGCTTTAAACATCAACATTTTTTTATCAGAAAAGAAAATCGAATGTCTTTAGAGGTGCTTTATTTTAGCTTTTAACTTAATTAAAGACTTATGTTAATATAAAGTAAGTAAACATATCAAGCTATATTCTTATTCAAATCCTGCAATGGATGCTGAGAAAATATAAGGGCCTTTCACTGACTAGAGGTCAAAGATAGTGGTGATATCCACAAGATACAAAATAAAAACTACAAGATATAAGAAGAAGAAGGGGGGGGGGAATCAATGTTTTCACAAATCCTTTATCCTAAAAATCACTTAATTCAATTAACTTTTAACTCAATTTAAATATTTTCCTCTGGAAAGAAAATGAATTTAAAGGATTTTAGATGAAGTGTACTGGAACAAATATGTGTGGTACTTGAAAGACAACAGCACCAATCTTGAAAAGAAAGTTACAGACTGTAGATTTAACAGTCTGACTCTGAAACAGTTCTAGACAATGACTGTGAGATTTGTGCTTTTCAAATTATGAACTATGTAAATACAAACACTGACATTTCATTCTTTGATAAAATCTCTAAGAATAATGACTGATATAAAAATCGTACAAAAATACCATGTCACTTCCTTAAAAAAAGGAAGGCATTAAACTCAATTTCTTTCTAAATAAATAGGAATCCTGTATATATTTCAAGGAAGTACTGTGATCTTAATTTTGTTAATAATACCTTGGTAAGATTCACTATTTGTTTATCTAAACTGTGGAAGAAAAATCTCAGACATGCCATTACAGCAAAAAAGACTAGTTACCAGGGGTCTAAAGAAAGACCAAATTTTTCAGTGATATCCATCTTCTATGCCTGAAAAACATTTAAGACTATTTTTGTAATTATACATTCCTCCCTACTGACTGCTTTCATCTACATGGGTCTGCCAAAGGTGTGACCATTGAAACATGCAGTAGGAAAGATTCACATACATCTCATAGAAAGAATGGCAAGTAAAATAAAGTGCTCTATCGGGTGTATATTTGAACCATGGCCAGACCCTAAGGAAAACTGTTTTCGATTATAAACATTCATATCTTCCTATTTCTTTGTCACTTCTTTCTGCAACAGGAGAGTACCTTTTTTGAAAGAGGCAGTCTGCTGCAATATAAGCAGTTCACAGATGAGAGTCGTATTTTGTTCCCTGGACATGTGAACTGTGTTTTTATTTATCTCTTTTCAAACATAATTTTGAACTATCCCAAATGGTTTCTAATAGATATCTACATAAACAATGGTTAGAGCTGCGAAAATAATAAAGACGAAGATAGATCTCACCTTACCCAGTTAGCTGTCTGAAGTTTAAGAATCTATTTCAAACCAGTTGTCCAGAATTCCTTTTTTTTTTTTTTTAACATTCTAGTATAGCATAGTCCTATTAAAAATTAAATACTAGACGACTTCAGTTCTTTGGGACCCACAGAATAAAGCTCATGTTGAAGTACAACACTAGAAGATGGGGCTATCACATCTGACAATTACTGGTAAGGGCTTGGTGCTACAATGCTTTACAAATTTTTTTAGCCCGTCAATTTATTTCTGGGTGAACACAAGGCACTGAACAACCAGATTGAACTCATGAATTTCAGATTCTTACAGGTCCATGCAAACTTCAAGATGTGTCAGCATGTCACAGCATCAAATGGCACCAACATTGCAGTATATTTTCAGAACAAAAAGTTTAGATCTGTCTTTCCTTTCCGTTTCTTGAACTGGGGGATTTTTTAGGTATTGCAGTACATACCGGGATGTGTGTTATGTTTTACTTGATAATTTCACTTAAATACAAGTGAAAATAGAAGTGACACAAAAAGCCATGGTATAGTTATTTGTGTCTCCATTAGTAATAACATATGTTTAAACATTTTTCTCACAAAGCATGTTCTTCATGAAATATGTTTTGTCCATAAAAGGACTGGCATCTGCTCCTACTTTTCTCCTGCAATATAAATAGTTGCATGGCAACTGAGACTTTACTATCCCTCACTAACTATGCTTGGCAACCTGTTTAAAAATGATCTCATGCTATAATTTGACTGAAACATTAGCCAGCTGTCACATACATTAGATACTGTTAAGAAAGAATGCTATCTTCTTCCTACTGTGTTTTCTTCAAAAATTTTGTGACTTCACTACTATGCTGCTAAGCACACAGTCACAACACATAACACATGAACTCTAGAAACCTCTCCAAAGACACCCTTCCTTCTAGGAACAGCCAGACTGCTAGTCTGAATCTTAGACTAATCAAAAAATGTTAATTCTGTCTGCTTTTGCAGAAACATATTATTAACAGATGTTTACTTTTAGTGCCACAGAAAATAGTTTCCTACACACCTGAAAACACAGAGCAGTGCAACCAGTTAATAGATCATGGTCAGCGCATCAGCTGAATAGCATGTAGTCAAAATCTATTTCTGTTCTTTAAACCACAAGCTATTCCTGTACTCTGTTAGATAACAGAGAACACAAATTCGTAACCCCTCTGAGTCAAGAGCTGCAACATGACTTACTCCATTCTGTAGACTCTGAAAATTTACTTTCTCACAGTACTTTTCTTCAGTAAAGAAGACTTAAGTAGGCAGTGCTTTGGTGCAGAACGGGTGAATAATTAATCAAAACATTGGAAAGATGAGACTGGAGAAAATGATTTATTTTCTCAGTGGAGGGAGATACCTGTAGCACCTCACAGAGATCTCCGAGGGAATCTGTGCAATTCAACTTATTCTCAAAAGAGGTGAATTATAAAGTGACAAGATTTTCTATCGATGCTAAGCTACTAAAGGTAAATCAGGACCAAGAGGAGAACTACAGAAGTTCTTTGTAATACTGGCAGATGAACTTCATTGTAAATAAACGTAAAATGCTGTACACTGGATGGGGGAAATCGATGCTAATGTTATGTCTGAAATGGTGGTCTCTCGACTGACTTATAGCTCAGGTGGAAACTTCGAACTATAATAGGTAGGTTAAAAATGTTGACTCACTACTCAGCTGCTATAAAAATAATCAATTTAAAGCAAGCAACTATTGAGGGAAAAAAAAAGGAACAAGAAGATTCATGCCACACTATGAATCTGTGGTTCAGTAGCATCCTGCTTGCAGTGTGTAGTCCTGGGTACTGATCCCCTCCATCTAAAAAAGGATTCAAAGGAATCTCTGAAGATGTATAGAGAAAGTATGACTAGAGTGACTTGAAATGGGTTCAGTGCACTGCACGGTGGAAATGGAGAAACAGATGACTAAAGGAGATACGAAAAAGGCCTTCATGGTTATGAGGTACAGTGAAAAATGCAGAAATTCATTTTTCACTGTCTCTTTCAAAAAAGGTATTAGGTCATGTCAGATGAAACCAGAGGATGACAGTGACAAACAAAAGTCTTCAAATGATGGAGAAGTAATCTGGAAAACAGTCAAAGGGGACTAAAGACAATAAATGCTTGTAAGGATTGCAAAAGTAATTTGATTTTTCCTCCAGTGATTTTTCCACTGAGGTACACTAAACACAAGGATGCATGCTCTGTTATGCATCATACATGCTTAGTCTGTTCCTGTATTCTTGTCTAGACATGTGCTTTAGACACACTTACTATTGTGGGCAAACCAGACTCAACTCAGGGAAAATTAATTTCATTTATTGCCATTTAAAAGTAGAGTTGGATGGTGAGAAGTAAAGACAAAAGCTAAAACACCTTCTCTCTCCTTCCTCCCAGGTGCAACTACATCTCTTCACTCTCAATTCCTCTGTCTCCTCCCCAAGGAGAGGTGCAGGGGAAAAGGAGGCCGCTGTCAGTCCGTATGAGCTCCACTCTGCTGCTCCTTCCTCCTTTTCCCTGCTCCAGCGTGGGGCCTTCCCATGGGCTGCAGCTCTTCGTGAACCTCTCCAGCATGGGTCCTCTCCATGGGCTAGAGTCCTTCAGGAGAAGACTTGTCCAGCATGGGTCCCTCATGGGCCACAGTTCCTTCAAATCTTTTAAATATTTCAAATGTATCTTTCAAGCACTACACCGGATAGGACTATTCTTTCTTCTCAAACATGTGATTACATAAATTGCAATTCAGAAAGTACTTCAACCAGGCCCGAGAACAGAAGTCAGAAAAATTCTGAAAGTTTTCCTTACAAAAAGAAAAAACATGAAGTTTTATTTCCCTCAGTTATGGGTTCTGAGATAGTTACAGCTCTCCCTTTTTGCATGTTACTGAAAAATTAAGTGTCTTGTAACTATACATAAAAATTATTAGAAACTCAATCTGAAAGACTGAAAATGTTATAAGACTCAATGATAATACTGAAATAATATTACTATAAATATTGTCAGTTTCAGGATGGAGGGCCTTAGATCTCTCTTTTTTTTGTTGTGGCTTTCTCAGAACAATAGGGATAGAATCCGAAACACTTTCTACTCTTTAGTTAGGAGAAGTAAAGACATGCCTGTATGAAGAGACAACGTACTGATACTAATTACGTAGCATTTAAAAAATCTACCTCATTTCAAAATACAAATACAAAGCTGAAAGGCCCTTAGAGATTTTAAGTCACTTGCAGTAGTATTCTACAGAATACATTCTCACTAACTCTATGGAAATAGAATGAAGGGGAGGGGGAACAAAAACATGTTTACTAAAAAGTGTGTTTTGGTATAGACATGATGGTTTCAGCAGGCTGGCAAGGCAACTGCAGTTCCAAGTACCACGAATACCATTTCAAAGTTGTTAGGTGGGAGTTACCTTTTCTTCCCCATTGATCTTTACGTCCGCACAGTTACATTCACAGGTAACACCCTGGGCTGCCTCTTCACCTTCTTAATTCCGATGTGCCATGCATGACGTGTGGAGAAGAAGGGAGAAATAAGCTCATATAGTATAATACCTTCTCCTTTTTAACCCCACAGAGGCTTCCTAGCCATGGATCTTACTGGTGTTGTGCACAACATCCTTACTTGATCCTGTACTTTTAGTAAAATCAGCTTAGACACGAAGTCTGTGTTTCCATGCTGAAGAACTCTCTACCTATCTTTTATATACAGATAGATTAATCTAAGCAGTTGCTTATCCAGCATTTGATTGAACACCCACACATTTTTCCACCAGCTGGATGAGGAATCGTTTGACTGGGTTCTGACCTGAAATCTGAGGCAAATCTGTTTATTCACTTATCTGAATTTGATTAATTTCGTTATTGATCACTGCAGCTTGCTTACCATGGCTACAATGTCACAGGTTAATTCTGCTTGCTGTGGTCTTGGCACCGTATCTCCTAAATTACTGACTTTTGTGCATGCTACTCTCTCATTTTGTTTATTCGCAATAATAAATCTTTAACTTTGTTTACAAATAAACAACACAGTACTGTTCAAGTAACTTAAATGTCACTTCAAGGAAAAAAGCCTGCAAATGCAGCATAACTTTACCCCAATGTAATGTTATTTTTTAGTATCCTTACTAGCACATTTTCTTCGAAAGTTATACTCTGCTTTATGAACAACAGTTAATTTTCCTCATACTTTCAGGACTCTTGTAAAAGAAAAGCCTAGTTAAGTTCTCCAAAGTTCTAAAAATAATCCCAACCTTATCAATAACTTCTGTCTTATCTGAGTATTTCCCCAGACTCATGAGAATCCCACGTTTGGGATCTATCTGCTTTGTATATGTCCTGTCCTAAAGCTTATTGCACTCAAGACCCATTATGGGGACAAGCAAATATAACTCTTGGACCTGATATCACTAAGCTAAGACAATCCTGCACTAAACAAAGTTGGATTCTGCACTTCTGCAAATTGCTATTTTTATTTCAATTAAATTTCTTAAGAGTGAGGGAAAGGAAGTATCAATATTCACGAGTAAAATGGTAATGCAAATAAATTCAGAGGACTGCAGGAACCTCCAGATCCATCATCAGTATCGTCATTCAACAGTGGAACCACACTGTTCCATATTTGATCACCCAGTGCTTGATGAAAAGGGTATAGATCTTTGTTAGGCCACAAAACCAACTAGTCCCTGTTTTTAAATTGTTCTCAAGGCAATAAATATTGGCAGATAGGTACTTGGAAAGTTCAAGAGTTCAATTGTGAATATCATAAATTACTACAGCCTTTTGATTTCAATACAACTGTGTGGAAATTTTTCAGATGCTTTGTTGCTGTCCTTAAGGGAAACAAAGTTTCTTATTGTACTTAAAGATAATATACACAAGGGTGATGCATTTATGTCCTGAACATCATTGCATTTTAATTCCATTCTAATTTCTTCACACTCAGAAAATTCAGAGGTCTCATATATATAACTTAAAAAGAATATTATATAAAGATTTCCCCTGTTTTATATTATGATATCAGCTGAAGAGTCACCACAATGAGCAGTTAAACATCCTCTATTGATAATTGTGTAATGTATATGTACAAATGCTTACAATCAGAAAGAATCATATTAACGTATAGTTTAATCGGACAAAGGAACAAGCTGCAACATTGCAAAAATTTACATACGAAATATTTTACTTAATACACTGATTTGACAAACTGTCTCTGCTGGAGAGGTATTTGAAGTCACATTGAAAAGCAATTTAAAGCAGATTTCTACTTTTAAAAGTTTGGGAAATTAAGTGGGACTCTTTTTTTTTACTGAGCATTCACATAGTAGTAAAAGATTTCACATGCTATTGAAAGAAAAACATAGAGTTCATCTTAAAAAGATTCATCTTGGTCTAAAAAAAGTCAAAGGTCAGAAAAATGAGAATACTCACAGTATGATCACTTAAGAATGAAGCAAGGTTTATTTGAGCCAGGCACCTGTTTCTCACAGGTCTTCTCCCAGCACTTAAACCCAAGGGCCTACAGCTGGGCTGGATCACAGGTGGCCTGGAGCATGGGCAGTCAAACCGAGGGCTCTCAAGGGTGCCTTTGGGGCTGTGGCCAGGGAGAAGCAAATATGGGTTGAATAAAGAGCTTATATTCACAGCTTCTTCATGCTGAGAACGATGCTTTTCTCTTTTGCAACATTTTCCCCAGTTTTCCTACTGGAAAAGCTGGATATGAAAGCATTCACTTTCAAAAAGCATGGATTTTTTGAGGATGAAATGGGAAGAATTAAGGACAAAAATTCAGCCTATGGAGTTGTGGAAGCAGATTTCTGAGGATTTGTATGGTTGCTTAAAAATCTGATTATACTTACAGAGGGACTGAGAAGAAACAAGTTAATGCTAGATGTAAAAAGAATGATGAGTATAAGAAGAAAAGAAAGAAAACCTATACTACTCTGCAAGTGACATAAGGTAAATAATTAAAGAAAGGTACTGATTTACTTTCAGAAGTATTCTTAAAGAAACGACGTAACACCTTTCAATAAGTTATCATGTCTTCTGGTTTAGAAGCAAAACAAAAAGTTGTGTTATTTATACAGCAATTCAGCAAGCACTATTCAGGCCATTAGCAAACCAGATAAAACAGGATGACAGTTCTCCTTCAAGCTGCTATTTTACCTGCCACATTATAAAACAATCCAGATCATCTCCATAAATGTTTGTTTGACTGTATTTCTGTAGTCAAATGGGAGAGTACCTTCGCTCATTTTCCAAATATATATGTTTCGTATCAGATGTAATTTTCCAAACACATATTTTCTCTCTAGAAAAGTCATCCAACTGGCTACACAAAAATTACGAGCTTCAATTCCACCGTGTTAATCCAGCACTAGGGTGATTTCATTAGGTACTCCAAGGAAGTAGTATACAGTAATAAAAGATCAAACAAACAAACCACCATTCTAATATTTCGCATCCTTTCATGATCCCGTTTGTCCAAAACATTTAGTTAAGAGATGCTCAGGTCACCTGCCTGCCAGAGCTCTCATTTCCTTCAGTTTAAGGAAAAGCTTCAAATTTTATAGAGCTCAAAACTTGCTATGAACTCTTATCTTCTCAAATGTCTTGAAACCCATTTAACAGCGCATCTGAACCTCTCAGCAGATTTCAGAAAGCAATTCTATGTATTGGAATGAGAAAGTTAATAGTGTGGAGGGGTGAGGAACATTGTACCCATAAAGCCATGAATCTTCTGCAGGGATTTAAACTGCTGTATATTATTCTTCCCTAGACACAATTTCAGAGGAACAGAATAAAACCAATTGTTTTTTGTCCTAAAGTTTATTGATGCCAATTTTGATAATTTAAGACAAAACAGAGTAACACCTGGAAGAAACAGGGTTAGTATCCACAACACCGAAGTTTTGGCGGCTTGTTTAGGTAGCTAGTGTTTCCAGGTTGGTTTTGTCAGGCTCCCGAGGGCATTACGGCCTTTCCTGGCCCTGTTCAAACTGGTCTGGGGCATCACTCCACCCCTGTCTGTGGACCAGAACCCCACTTCAGCTCAACCCTAGGTATACAGACACTGCCTGAGATACCTCTTGGGGCAATGAGGGGGTCAGCAGCTCCCTGGGGCCTCTCCTGGGTGGCTGATGGCAGGAACTGGCAGCCAGGGCCTGTCCCATCTCCCCAGCCAGGAGTAGGGCAGCTGAGGCACACCCAGGCATCTGGCAGATCCCGAGGGATAGAAGGAGGCTGAGTTTGGGCTGGGACTTGGGCCTGTGAGTGGACCTGTCTCAGCAGGACCCATGGCTGGGCAGGACGGGGCTGTGGGAAGCTGGAGGCTGGCCCTGCTGTGTCATCACTGAAGCAGGAACTGATGGCCCAGAGGGGCTGACATGGGCTCCTGGGCCATGGGCAGGGTGGGGGGAGCCCCGGGGGCTGGCCAGTGACAGTAAGGGCATTAGGTTGTCTAATGAGCTGAGAAAGATGCATCTCCAGAAGCGATTCAAAGCAGCAACCCAGTTTAGGGCTTTGAAATCCCTTCTGCAGTCACCTCCTCCCTCATGGAGTAGAGAAGGTTGTTACAGAAGTTACTGTCCAAATTATAAATGCAGTTAGGTGCTGAGCATAATGCCTGCTACTGTCTCCATGGATAACTTTCTAAATATTTTGTCTATGCTTCAGTAAATCCAAATTTTCTATCACTAGTAGAAAGCCCAAGGCTCTGTACTGCCCTGACAACTCAGGGATCAGGACCTGTCTGTATTACTTTGGCATGTGTTAATGTTGTTGTAACTGAACTAATAAAATTTCTGGTTTTATTTTTATTAGATTATTAATGTTTTAATTTGTTAACAGTAAATCTCTGGCTCTCCCTTTTCAGGTGGGTTACAGTTTTGTCCATAAGAAGATGCTGAGTTTAACAAATGTAATTGACCTTCTTCAGACCTCTCGTTTATAAATGTAATGTAAACATCCTGTCAAATTTAAATGTAAGTGAATGCAAAGACTGAGATCCAGTCAGCCTAACTGGTTACCTAAACGACATTCAACTTCTAGACACCTCACATGGTAGCTGTCTGAAAGTACCTGTCTAAATGCATATATAGTCAAGATTAGTAGTTTTGTTAGGGATTAAAAAACCCACAAAATTTTACAAGTCTCCAAAATGCAAGAAAATTAGCATTCACTGGAACTATATTTCCTGAACAATACTTAAGTTATTCAGTCAGCTAAGATACTGAAAATCTGATATTTTTTTCCAGGATCCATAATTTGTAATTCAGTGCAAGAATTTTACTGTAATTCTTCTGTGTTCAAGCTAAGATATAAAAACATAAATATTTCAAGAGTAAACAATTAAAATCTTCAGAACCTTCCTCCCCCATGCCATAATTTATTTTGATAAGAAAGAAGCACACAACAATTGGACAGCCCTAGAGTGACATCTATAGTTCAGAAAACATAGGCAAGAGAAGCAAAAGTTACATCCACTCATCCTGCTTTAACTAGGAGACAGGACTGTACTAATAATGAACTGATGTATGAATAGAGCATATGAAAAGGAACTTAGATGCTATTTTATGGGATAGATGTATTTTTAACTCAACAAAGTAAGCAAAACCCAAGAAATTAAAAAAACTGTACACATTTTTGAAAGAGGGAAGCATTTAATATTGGCTTTAACACACATACAAATAAAATAATTCCACCCCATTGATCAGGTCAATGGTACCATGCTAATACTGGTTGGTTTATTTGATCTGATTTCTGGAACTGCACATATGACATTTTAACCCTGAAGACTTCATCAATAGAGTAAAACTGAGTCATATGCAATGGATTTGTATGCTGAAAGTCAGAAGAGCTGGAAAGGTCATTAGAGTGGTCATTAGAAGATAAGAAATGCTGGTTGTAAGATGATTCATGAGCTGTTTAGACACAGTAATAAATGATAGCTAATTTGCAACATGTACATTTGTTATAGGTCAGCTAACTTTGAAATATGATTCTTGAATTATGTAGATTTCTTGCTAATGTCAGATTGTGAACTGTCAATGCAATACATTACTTATAGGAGATTCATAATCTCTTTGCATGTGGTTAAAACAGCAGTAGGAAGAACAACCCGTACCTATCAGAAGACCTCTATAAGACAAAAAATCTTAAATTTTCCTTTTAAAAGTTCCTTTCACTTGCTTTTAATGCTTTCAATTTTATTAGTCTTTCAGTATCTAGAAATGTAAAATTCCAATTATCAACAATTTATCTGCGCACAAATATTTATAAAAGAATATGGGAACGAAGAGTTAATTCTAAAAGGTGCTGGAAAAGGTAGAAGGAAGAACAGGTGAAGTACCACAATAAATAACCCATTTGCAAGAGACACATTGTCCTTGTCAGAAAAGAACAGATGGTTTAAAAAGATTTAAAATTTGTAGACATGACAGGTTTATTTTTACAGAACACAAGCCAAAGATAAAGCCAGTCTAAATGAAGGTGAAATGAAAAAATTAATGCATGATAACTATTTTGTGTAATTTTAACAACTTGGCCAATAAATGTATATGTGTCCTATCATTCAGAACAGATACAGAGCTCACCCATTAGCATGAGTTCTAGCACAAATTAGGTAGGCTTCAACAATTTTCATCTTTAAAATAAAATAAAAAGATATGTGTGGGAGGTAATATTTCTATTCTTTGCAATGGTGATGGAGCACACCAAGATGGTAAGCAGTCCTACTGTCACAAACAGACTACAAAAGACTTCAGTATAACTCCCTCTCCACTCTGCCACATATATTCAGAGTTCAGGAGCTGATCATTGATTCTTATTAATGTTAAAATATATCAAATTCACAGTAAAATTATTTTTGTTTACTTTTTAGCTATTTTCTGGATTTTCAGCTTTTTGATTTCTACTCTAAAATTTATTGGAACTTGTAATGGCAAACTCTGTTTCTTTAAAAGAAAGGTAAGATTTGTACTTAATTACAAGATGCTAGAGGCATTAGGAAAAAATAAAAGATAATAAAATTAATGAGACTTGAGGGCATTGTTGAACTCTCTTAGAGACTAAAGTTTCCATGTCATTTCAGGTATGATCCTTTCATGTGTGTTCTCATGGATGCAACTCTTCACTCATATATAGCATATTATTTCATACAATGTCTTGGTGGAGCAAAAGATCTGCTTACTGACCCTCTGTCCTTTCTCTCATGAGTTGGTCCAAGGTGAGGACTTCTTTTCTGAGAGTAGATTTCCTTCCATTCCTATGTTCTGCTTCTTAGCTTCCTAGCATGGGAAACAAACAGAAGGAATTAGAGGTCTGTGTGTAGTTGCAGGGCTACAACCTCATTGGGATCACAGAAGTATGATGAGACAGCTCACTCATCTGGAGTGCTGTAATGAGTAGGTACAAACTCTATAGGAAGGACAGACCAAGAAAGCAGGGAGGATGAGTTGCCCTTTATGTGAGAGACATGGATGATGACCAGTCTAGAGCTTATGAGTCAGTCGTAAAGGGCAAATCAGTGTGGGCAATGTTGTGTTGGGTGGCTGCGACGGATTGCCTGAACAAGAAGCAGTAGTATATAAGGCCTTCTTCAAACAACTCCAAAAAGCCTCACATTTGCAGCTCCTGGACCTTGTGAGGAACTTGAGGAACCGCCCAATATCAGCTGAAGGGAGTACTCAGAGCACAATCAATCCAAGAGATTTCTACAGTGCATTGATAATAAGTTCCTGACAAAAGTGATCAAGTAGCTAATGAGAAGGGGCACTCACCTGGACCTGATACTTACAAAGAAGGAAAGACTGGCTAGTCAGTAAAGGCTGGGGGCAGCAATAGTTGCAATGGCTGTGAAATAGTGGAGCTCAGGATACTGAGAGGAGGAAACAAGGCAAAAAATGCACAATCACAGACCTGGACTTTGATAGAGGAGACTTTGGCCATCTGCTTGCAAAAATCCCATGGGATGCAACCCCAGAGCAAAGAGGCTTCTGGAAGAGCTGATTGACTTGCAAGGATCAGCTCCTTCAAGCTCGAGAACAGTCCAATCCAATGACAAGTAAATTGAGCAAATATGGCAGAAAGCCTGCGTGAATGAACAAGGAATTCCGGTAAGAACTTCAACATAAAAAGGAAGCCTACAAGAAGTGAAAGAAGCATAATATGATCCAGGAGGAATACAAAGGCACTGTGAGAGCTTGCAGTGTTAGGAAGGCCAAAACTCACCTGGAGTACAATTTGGTCAGGGATCTGAAGGGCAACAAGAAGGGTCTCTGCAGGCACATCAGCATCAAAAGGAATGGCAGTGAAAATGCAGGTGTGCTGCTGAATGGGACGGAGGAACTGGTGACAAAAGACATGGAAAGGCCAAGGTACTTAATGCCTTCTTTACTTTTGTCTTTACTGATCATATTTTCCTTCAAGAATCTGAGGCTGCTGAGACCAGTGGGAAGTCTAGAGCAAGAAAGTCTTACTCTTAGTGGAGGAGGATCAAGCTAGGGAACATTCAAGCAAGTGGGACATACATAAGCCTGTAGGACCTGGCAGGATGCATCCATGAGTGCTGAGGGAGGTGGCCAATGTCACTGCTATGCCACTCTTGACTATCTTTGAAAGGTTATGATGATCAGGGAAAGTTCCTGAAGACTGGAAGAAAACAAATGCCGCTGTTATCTTCAATAAGGGCAAGAAGGAAGATCCAGGGAACTACAGGACAGACAGTCTTATCTGGATCACTGGAAAGGTGAGGGAGTAAATAATCCTGGAAGCCACTCTCAAACTTCTTAAGGACAGAATTGTGGAGTAGTCAGTATGGAGTTATGAAATGGAAATCTTGCTTAACCAATGTGATAGCCATTTAGAATGAAATGGCAAGTTCAGTGGATGAGGGGAGAGCAGATGTTCATTATATTGACTTTAGAAAGGCTTTTGACAGTCTCCCATAACATCCTTATTAACAAACTGATGAAGTATGGGCTAGATATATGGATAGTGGGGTGGACTGAAAAGTTGCTGAACCACTAGACTCAAAGTATTGTGATCAGTGGTGTGAAATCCAGCTAGAGGGCAATCACTTGTGCAGAAAGCAGGTCTGCAGAGAAAGATCTGCGGGTCATGGTGGACAAAATGTTCAATATGAGCCAGCAATGTGTTATCGGTCAGCAAAGAGGGCTGACTGCATCCTGGCTGAATTAAGAGAAGCATTGCCAGCAGGTCAAGGGAGGTCTTCTTCCTCTACTAAGCACTGGTGATGTTGTACCTCCAGTGTTCTATGCTGATGAGACCTCCCCAGTATAAGAAAGATCACAGAATCACAGAATATTAGGGGTTGGAAGGGACCTCTGTGGGTCATCTAGTCCAACCCTCCTGCCGAAGCAGGGTCATCTACAGCAGCTGCACAGGACCCCGTCCAGGTGGGTCTTGAATATCTCCAGAGAAGGAGACTCCACAACCTCCCTGGGCAGTCTGTTCCAGTGCTCCGTCACCCTCGGAATGAAGCAGTTCTTCCTCATGTTCAGACGGAACTTCCTATGCTTCAGTTTGTGCCTGTTGCCCTTGTCCTGTCACTGGGCACCACTGAAAAGAGTCTGGCCCCATCCTCTTGACACCCACCCTTCAGATATTTATAGGCATTTATTAGGTCTCCTCTCAGCCTTCTCTTCAGGCTAAGCAAGTACTGCTCCCTCAGCCTCTCCTCGTAGGGGAGATGTTCCAGTCCCCTCATCATCTTCGTAGCCCTCCGCTGGACTCTCTCAAGTAGCCCCTCATCTTTCTTGAACTGGGGAGCCCAGAACTGGACACAGTACTCCAGATGGGGCCTCACCAGGGCAGAGTAGAGAGGGAGGAGAACCTCCCTCGACTCACTCTTCTTAATGCACCCCAGGATCCCATTGGCCTGCTTGGCAACCAGGGCACACCAGTGGCTCATGGTTAACCTGTCATCCACCAGGACACCCAGGTCCCTCTCCACAGAGCTGCTCTCCAGCAGGTCCACTCCTAGCATGTACTGGTGCATGGGGTTATTCCTCTTCAGGGGCAGGACCCTGCACTTGCCCTTGTTGAACTTCATCAGGTTCCTTTGTGACCAACTGTCCCACCTGTCCAGCTCTCGCTGAATGTCAGCACAGCCTTCTGGTATATCTGCCACCTCCTTCCAGTTTTGTGTCATCAGCAAACTTGCTGAGGGTACACTCTAACTCTTCATCCAAGTCATTGATGAAGAAGTTGAATAAGACTGGGCCGAGTACTGACCCCTGAGGAACACCACTAGTTACAGGCCTCCACCTAGACTCAGCGCTGCTGATGACGACCCCCTGTGGGGACAACCCTTCAGCCAGTTCTCAATCCACCTTGCTGACCACTCATCCAGCCCAGATATGGGCTGACTGGAGCAAGTCCAACACAGGACCACAAAGATGATTAAGGGACTGGAGCACTTGTCATACAAGGAAAGGTTGAGAGAGTAGGGACTATTCAGCCTGGAGAAGTCCCAGGGGGATCTTATCAATGTGTACAAATACTGACTGGGAATGAGCAAAGGAGATGGAGCCAGACTCTTCTCAGTAGTGCCCACTGAGAGGCCAAGAGGCAGCAGGTATAAACTGAAATACAGAAAATTCTACTTAAATATGAGAAAAAACCTTTTAACTGTGAGGGTGATGAAACACAGTAACAGGCTGTTCAGAGAGGTTATGGAGTCCCCATCCTTGGAAATATTAAAAAAGCGACTGGACACAGACCTGAACGACCTGCTCTAGCTGTTCCTGTTTTCAGCAGAGGTCCCTTCCAACCTGAACTATTCTATGACTGTGTGATACAAAATGGTTTTACTGGACAGGGAAATGTTTTAGTCAGACGAACATTTCCAGCAATTGCTATCTATGTCTAATCATGTAACATTTATTCCTTGGCTTTAGGAAGGGTATATGAAAGATATTCCACCCAATAATCAAATCAACCATGTGTGTCTTCCAACATTTGTACTTCTAGAGGAAGTTCATTTAGATGTTCTTCTGGATACCTAGATGTATTAAATCACTTTTCAAACTTTTTTTTTTCCAGTTGGAGTTTGTGCTCCCAGAAGTGTGTTTAACACATGTACTTGATTTATTTTAATAGAAACTGTTAGGCACAGATCTAAGAAGATATTTTTGATGTACTGTTCAGTACTATTCCTGCAAGACACAAAGCCCCTGGGGTAAATGAAAGGTACTTCAGAGAAGCTAAAATCCACATTACATAGCTAAATGCTTGGAAATGGTATCTTCCTATATAAAGCACTAAGCCATGCATTTCTGATAACCCAAGACATTTCTTTTGTCTCTGCAGAGGAAAATGAGTTAAATAGGTACTACTGAATTTAACATGAAAACATATGGGACTAGGGCAGCTCTACATTTCAGTGGAAAAAAACAGCTACTGTTCAAAAGCACCAGAGAAAACGCACAAGAAAGCATGTAATGGAAGGTGAATGGAGAAAATCAGTGCTTGCTTTTCTTTGTATTATTCTAGTTGATTTTGTTGGGGTTATTCTGTAGCTTAACCTATTTTTACAAAAATTAAAATTATGATTTGTCTTTAAAGCTACCAAAACACACGACAGTTAAGATTATCTTTCAGACTAAAACTATAAAACCCCGTTAATACTCTATTGGATCATGAAATTAACATTTTATTTTACAGAAGACATATTTTACTTCTAGAAACAAAAATTTTTTCCTAATTATAGTTAGGTAACTGCATGAAATCTCAGATTCTGCTGTATGATGAAAAAGTATTGTCAGCTTTTGCAGCAGTTATACCTAATCTGTTTTGCTAATTATTAATGTGACAATGCATTTCTACAAATAATCGTTTGCCTTGAAGAACTAATGATCATTAGGACTGTAATTACATATTTCACTAATATATATATTCTGAAGACACAAATATACATTGCCTACCTTGTGTATGTATGAAGTATTTTTCAAGCCTCAGAAAAAAAAAGTTTTGGTTTTGGCTGGTAAGATGCATTGCCTTATTTTTTTTAAATCATAAGGAGAGACTGAAATATATAGCAGGCTGTTCATAGATGGTTTTTGAATCAGTCCTATCAAGGACTAAGCAACAGTAAAATCTTTGGGCAAAAAAGACACACATTCATACTAAAGATACATTTCTGTTCATAGAGGAGACATGATAGAATAGAAACCTACAGCAAACTAGTGATCAATATTTTTCAGGAAGTTCTCTCTTAGTTCTTTGACTCAGTATAAGGAGGACTCAATGTAAGGAGGCCCAGCCATCATGGGTTCATGAAAGGTGGGTCCTGCTTGACCAACCTGACATCCTTCTATGACCAGATGACCCGCCTAGTGGATGAGGGAAAGGCTGTCTACCTAGGCTTTAGTAAGGCCTTTGATACTGTTCCCCACAGCATCCTCCTGGAGAAACTAGCTGCTCATGGTCTGGATGAGTGTACACTTTGCTGAATAAAGAACTGGCTGGATAGCCAAACCCAGAGAGTGGCCATGAATGGAGTTAAATCCAGTTGGTGGCTGGTCACGAGTGGTGTTCCCCAGGGCTCAGTACTGGGGCCAGTCTTGTTTAAGATCTTTATTAATGATCTGGATGGGGGGATTGAGCCCTCCCTTAGTAAGCTTGCAGATGACACCGAGCTGGGCAGGAATGTCAGTCTGCTCAAGCGTACAAAGGCTCTGCAGAGGGACCTGGACAGACTGGATCGATTGGCCGAGGCCAACTGTATGATGTACACCAAGGCCAAATGCCGGGTCCTGCGCTACAGTCACAACAACCCCATGCAACACTAAAGGCTTGGGGAGGAGTGGCTGGAAAGCTGCCCGGCGGAAAAGGACCTTGGGGTGTTTGTTGACAGCCAGTTGAAGATGAGCCAGCAGTGTGCCCAGGTGGCCAAGCAGCTCAACAGCATCCTAGCTTGTACCAGGAATAGTGTGGCCAGCAGGAGTAGGGAGGTGATTGTGCCACTGTACTCGGCACTGGTGAGGCTGCACCTCGAATACTGTGTTCAATGTTGGGCCCCTCACTACAAGAAAGACATTGAGGTGCTGGAACGTGTCTAGAGAAGGGCAACGAAGACGGTGAAGGGTCTAGAGAACAAGTGTTATGAGGACCAGCTGAGGGAACTGGGATTGTTTAGTCTGGAGAAGAGAAGGCTGAGGGGGGACTTTATTGCTCTCTACAACTGCCTGAAAGGAGGTTGTAGGGAGGCAGGTGTTGGTGTGTTCTCCCGACTAACTAGCGTTAGCATTAGGACAAAAGGAAATGGCCTGAAGTTGCATCAGGGAAGGTTTAGATTGGATATTGGGAAAAATTTCTTGACTGAAAGAGTCAGACATGGGAAGAGGCTGCCCCAGGGAAGTGATGGAACCACCGTCCCTGGAGGTGTTCAAGAAATGTGTAGATGTGGGACTTCAGGACATGGTTTAGCTGGCATGGTGGTGTTAGGTTGACGGTTGCACTTGATGATCTTGGAGGCCTTTTCCAACCTTAATTATTCTGTGATTCTGTGATTCTATGACTAGAAGTAAAGCATAAACACCAGCCAAAAGCTTAATAGTTTGTGTTCCTACAAGAATGTGAATCAAGCATTAGAGTTTTACACTAACTTTTGTTTCCTTTTGTACTGCAAAGTTAATGTTAAAAAAATGTAAACATATATCTTGCTTGGTCAGCCTGATAGCTTTCTACTATGAAATGAATCATTCAATGGGCTGAAAGCAGTAGATGATTATTATCTAGATTTTATCAAGACACTTGACACTGTTTCCAGTTGCTACTGGAAGGTCCTTACCACCTGTGCCCACTTTTTACAAGCCATCTTGTTCTCAGGCAGGTGCCCCTCAGTGGTTTCATCATTCCCCACTCTTCATAGTGTTAATCAGACTCAAGCCAGCAGGTTGGAGAAAGTAAATTCTACCACTTGTCAGACCATAGCAGGAGGATTAAGTCTATTTTAGTACTCACCACATCAACAAGGATATTAGCAAGCTACAGCACATGCCCAGGAGGCCCAGGTGAGCGGTAGACAGAACACAGAATATATGAGAAAAGGCTGACACAACTACCTTGAGTCACTCTGGAGAAGAAAGGCCAGTGGGGCCACATTCTGCTCTCTTCATCTGTATTTCATGATCCTCAAGAGAGGACACAGCCAGGCTCTTCTCAGAGCTTCACACTGAAGTCACAAGAAGCAAGAAAAGATGCTCAGGTGATGTCTGCTACCAATGGAATACAAAGGACCAGCTGGGCCTACTGGTACATGGGGCAGGTGACCTCATGACAAAAGACAGGGAAAAGCCCAAAGGTCACAAAGGTTTCTTGTCCCTCTGCTGCTGCTGGAAAGATCTGCTCTTGGGCTGCCCAGTTGCCTGCATCTGGTAGCAGAGCAGGGGTGAGGAAAGAAGGCTGAGCCTTTTCCATTGAAATGAGGATAAACTCAGAGAACACTAAATGCTTTGATAGCTGAGAAATATTTATGTAGTTAAGACTAAAAGAAAAAAGTTTATCTTTTTCTAATGAGCTATTACTCAGATGTAAAACCTGCAAATATTCGTTTTCAAGGACATGACATGGTACACTTTATCAATTCTATACCTATATTCTGTAACATTGTAGCAAATGTTAACTAGTAAAGCAATAGTTTCTCTGGCTGCCCTGTAAAGGGTAAATGTAAGCACTTCGCTACGTGTGATCAAGGCAGTTTTTCCCTAGCTTTCATAAATTCACAGTAAATTTTGATCTCATTTGTACTAAGATGACAGGTCTTCCAAGTGTAGTACGGAAGAAATGCTCTAAGCAGAAGTTTCACTTTAAATGAAAGCCATATCCCAATACCACATTAAGTGCACATTAATGCAGTAAAGTCAGGTTGTAAACAATTATTAGCTGCCTTAGATACTGACAGCAGTCCTCCCTGAACAGATTTCAGCATTAGTGAGGACAATCAGCTAAATATTTACCCTGCTTCTTATTTGTATCAAACAGCATTGCTGCCAGAAAAAAAGCAGCTCCCAGTTATCTCATGCATGTCAAACAGATGGGCTGTAGAATGGGTTTGATAAAGAATTCTCCAGGGTTTGTGATTCTCCCTTGACAGGGCACAGCTCAAGCAGCACTGATTTCTACAAAGCATTTGTGTTGTGCTTTTGAATATTATTCTGCCTCTCTTATGCCAGCCATACACAAACAAGTCTTCATTCGATTCAAACCAACTTCTATTGAAAGACATATAAGCTTTGCCCACGAAAAGACTTATGCTATTAGCAACGAACAGAAGTAGAAGGGAGTGTCATTTCCTCATGTGAGTATCTTTCTGCAAAATCTGTGCCTTCAGGTAGTCATTGTACACAAATGCCACAAGATGGTAGTCTTGCCTCGAAAATAGTATGCTGACTCGTTTTCCTGAAAAAGGGATTGGCCTTCTCTTTTGTGACATGAGGGATTTTCAGCTGTTATGCTACTTCTCTGAAATAGCTTCTCATGTACCAGTAAAATTAAAGCACAGAAGGTTTAAATCTCAGCCCAGCTTTTATCATGAAAACATGATGTATTTCTAGGGAAATAAAGAAAGTTCATATATTAGTAGTAACTTTAATATAATCAGAGAACTAGTGCAGCTGACAAATAGCACTTGTATTTTAGCACTTGTATTTTAGTGGGGTAAAAATATATCCTTATAGGAAACTCGTTTCTGTAAATTGGAGTTTTCCAGCTCCGTAACTTATTGTAGTAGTTGTTAGTTCAAACTAAATTGAGTAGCTAATTTCTCTTCACGTGCTTCTACCACTAGGTAAATCAGTTTTATATATGGAAAGGTGGACTTCAAAATACATTATTTGAATTAAATATTTAGATTCAGTCTTTAGGCCCAGTAGTTCTTACACCTGTGTCCTAAACTAGTCCCCTGAGGGTAGATGTGCAATAGGTGTTTTGAGGGGAGGAAACAACCATGCAAACAGCCATGAGATATGGATTTCTGTTGTGGCTCCTAGTTCCTCAAAGCTGAGCTAGCTCTCTGAGTTTTTTGTTCATTCTGAGCTAACAGCACCGCAAAAAGTTTCTTTTCTTTGCCAAAAGTGGTAGAACACTCTGTGAAGAACAGTTCTGCCAAGCATATGGCGAAAGAATGAATAGAGTTTTCTCCCAGAAACCCTCTGATACCCTAGTTCATTGTGATGCAGAAAACTGAATCATCAGGTACACAGCTTTTCATGACAAATCTTTTTCTGTAGCTAATGTGAATTTCAGCAACCAATCTGTACATACTTTGTTCTCATCTCTTTGTATCATATTCTACTGTTGGTCCTACCTATACTGGTCATTGCTAGCCTTGTTCATAAAGAACAACTTTCAATTTCCGTAAGTCAAATTTTTTCCTGTATTCAGGTTTTCATAATAATCAGCATGATGAGTGTTGCCAGATTTTTTCTTTTTTTCAAACCTGCAGACAGAACACTTGGAATAAAAAGTTTTAAACACTTTCAAGTACTGCTGAAAAAAAACATGGTTTAGGTTTTAGAGGAGAAATAAGAGAACTTTTGGATTGCTAGTAGTCTAAACCCAATCTATGATGTCAGAAGTGTTAGCTATTCTGTCACAGATTATATGATTAGAAAGGATTTATAAACATATAGTCTCCAAAAGCTAGCATTCTATGTCTCCTGTCAAAGAAAAGACTCTTTTCTTAGTGCAGTTAGCTAGAAATGAACCAAAGGCTCAGAAAGCTGGCTCAGCTTTGAGGAATTAGGAGATATAAGTAGCGAGCTATAGGATAAAGAAATAGAATTTATTCTTCTATCATTTTGGCAAATTTAGCACAAATGTTGGGGGTTTAGTGGGGTTTTTTTGGTGATTTGCTTTTTTTCCCCCTAGTAAAAAACCCTGCTTTTCAGGATATGATGTATTCCAGAATCATATTACCACGAATTCACTAGGCATCCCTCTGGGGCTATATTACCATCAATAATTTGGGATCTATAAATAAAACCAAGTAATTACGTAATAATTTTACAGAAAAGTACAGGAAAATAAGGCTGTGGATAATTCCTTTAGGAAAAGCTATTTTACCTGTGAATCATTATTATTTCCCTTGTGGGAAATTGGACTTACTGCATGTTTTCTAAGAAAAAGATAGCAAACTTCACAAATAGCAATAAGTAGCGTGGCTTAGCAGAGCTCCTATCACCCTTTAAACCAGGAAAACAAGTGAGATGGCTTTTGTGTACTAGAGGTGTCTACAGCAGCAAAAAACATGGCACAACAGTAGTTAATTAGTCAATTAAATCAAAACATTTAGTGCTGAGACTTCAACAGCTTACCTGCATGAGTAGGAAGGTTTTCACTTTCAACCAGATTTAATCTGTTGGACCAGAAGCAAATTGTTCAAAGCTGCCTAAAGGATCAACCTTTAGGTTGGACACTTACATCCCCACTAGAATTTGAAGTGCATTTGGTGCCCACCTAGAGCACCTGGACTTACTCTCCTTGGAAAAAAATCCAGTGTGTGCACCCCAAGGTTGCAGGGATTCATAGGCATCTCCACTAAGACAAAAATAAAAAACTTTATTTGAAAAGCTTCATTTTAGCTTGTGATTTCACATAACCTAAAACTAGAAAAGAAATTTGTAGAGAATTAATAGCTTTTAAAATACAAAATTTATTTATGAAGAGGATTTTTGTATTAAACTATTTCATCAAGGGTTTGGTGTTACACATCAAATCATAAATATGATGTACAGATACCTTCCCCCCCACACACACCTCCCACATCCTCAGGTTAGAAATCCTCTAGTAACTTCTAGGAGAACAGCTTACGTAAGAAAAACTAGTTTTAAGAGGATAGGTCCTTGAACCATGTGCATTACAGATTGCCATACCCAATTTAGAAATAAGTGTTATAAATACCCTAGTTGAGTAATACTTTTTTGCCCCATGTTGTCCCTTCGTGTTACCCACCATTGGCAGAAAAATAATTTTAGAGACAAGAAAAAAAATATTTATTTTTAAGCTTCTGTTTGAAAACAGTTTTCTTTAAAAAAGAAAAACAGGTGTCTTTAAAAACGCTTAACACTATTTTACTAACAAAAGCTAAAAATCATTCTAGAACTCAGTCATACACATGTTCAGTCAGTTCAGCATTGACTCCTCAGAACAAATGTGACACTAATGATTGTTAATCATTGATTTCAAATGTGGAGCTGACTCTGTAGTTCTGTTTCCTAAAGTAGTCATGTTCTTGTCACTAACTAGTCCATCCTTCCCTCCTCTGCTGCTACATCTTTTCTTTTGAATATTAGATTGCTCTTGCCTTAACGGACTATAAATTTTTCAGAGAGCTGTCTTATTGTATCTGACTGACATAAAAGTGGACCTAATCTTTCTTCAGAAGTACTGTATTAAACAGCTATACAAATACTAAAAAACAGAAGACACACATCAATACATCACAAAAAAGAGCTGTTTCGTCTGTTTCCTGGCTTTGTGAAAAGACAGCTGAACTAGTCTGTAAGAATGAGGACACCTTTCTGCTCTACATTATTACTCCAGCTGTATTGGTAGTCTAAAGCTTTGTCATTAACTTATGAAAGCAAAATTGAGCAGTGTACTGTACTTCAAAGCCTGTTTTCTGTCAACTTTAGGTAGAGCAGTGACCACCGCTACATTGGCAGCTCAGAGAGCCAAGAGTTTGATCTGAGCTGAGACTCCCACTCTGCATATATACTCTGACAGCTTATAGCATCAGAATGGAAGTGCATGCAAGAGTGTACACAACAGAAATTACTTGTTGCATAAATGCTCTATTGCTAAGCTGAACTGTGGTCCAAATAATAGTAGCTAAAGCATCTGTTCTCTGGCATATAATTTATTTTTCCAAGTAAACCTCTTATCTTTGAGTATTGATGTTACGATTATTTCTTTCTTTTTTATCATGCCTCAGTAGTTCAACTAACATCAGCAATAACTGCTGTTAAATTTTTACATTCAGCAAGGGAAATATTAGATGGTATGTGACAACACTTACATTTACATACGACAGTCACTTACAAACAATCTTTGCAAGCAAGAAAAGCAGCTCAACATGTCACAAAGGATGAGAAATACGCAATGAAATAATGATTCCTTTAATGGATATATCTCTACACAACTTTAACGTATTCTATTGTCAGATTGTAATGTATCAAACATTGATTTTAGCCAGTACCTGAGCTTAAAAGCAGTAAGCTGCTTCATAAGCTGGTCTCTTTATTTCACTTTTTTCTATTGTATTTCACTGAACTGTTCATTTCATTGCATGGTTTATGTGTCTATGACATTAACACACTCTTCTGGATTTGCTGGATACCTAAGATTAGTGGCTTTATTTAATCAGATGCCAGAACCGTGTTGCCAGTGTTAAGACCGTCACTGGCAAAAATTCTGCTTATTCACATCTCAGGTGCAATCAAAATTCTGTAGATTGCCAAGTGCAAACAAAATAACAGTGTATCTGTCTTTAGACCTCTTCTATGTCTATTAGTCTTATTGTTTTACTTGGTCAGTCAGAGAATCCAGAACAACTTAGCAGGATGTATACATTCCCCCTATGAACTCATTGAGAGTCAATGCAATATGTGCTGAATAAGTAAAGCGACTTCTACAGGTAGTCTGAAGCCGTAGTGACATATCCTGGCGATCACACAGTTATTACAAAGAGTTGCCATTCATGTTAATTGCTCCCCAATTCCATCTCTTTGATGTTTTATTGCTTTGAGAATTCTTTTTTTGTTAAAAGCACTTCATAAAACAAGCTGTATTTTGATGCTGATAATAATAGTGTCTCTGAAGATAATGCTCCTACTTCTAGTGTTGCAATAACAGGAGTCACTTCACAGCTGTCACCAACCCATTTCACCTACAAGAAGAAGATCAATTTCTCAAACTTCATGATGATTTAATGACAGAGAAGTACAATTTGCAACTCTTTACAATTAAGTTATGCCTAAACATCTTAGCACAGCCACCCCCAATTTTTCTGACCCATGGGAAACAGCACTAAACAAACACCATGCTGAAACCAGTGCAATACCTCGCTCTCCCAGTTAAGCTTCACCACAACAGTGGTGGCTTTTCTGCACACACAACCAATGAAGTATGTCATTAGCAATGCACTGTATGGAAATCATACTCTGTTGTCCACCACTTCAGGGTCTTATAAAGCTAATTCAGACTGTAAACTCAGAAGAAGAAGAGCTAGATTTTCACATTCCTGTGAAAAGCAGCTGGTGTATTTTCAGTACTGATAGCAATCAAAGATTATAGTGGAGCTCGGTTTAATTCATTTGATATTTATTTTTTATTTTGGCTTGCTTTGACATCTGTACACTGTTAGTCGAGTAACTCACTCACTGTGGGTACTTCACTACACTGTAATCTGCTGTTGGGCTTCCAAATGGAACTAAGCTTAGAAAGCAATCACATGGTTCAGTCCTAATTTGCTTCACGTATTGTTTTTCTCATCTGTTTCCCTTCCCCTCCACCCCCCCACAAATAAATAGATAAATAGGAAAGTTTTAACAAGTTTCAGCCAACATTTATTACTTTTTTGGGTTCCCACTAGAAAGTATTCAACTAACACATGTCAGCAGATGTCTGACAATTTGAGTCAAAAGATCAATTAACACTTTGGTTTTGATCACTGTTTCCTGTCTTACAGAAGCAGAGATACTACAAATGCTGCTATAACTTTAGTGGCTAAGCAAAAAATTTTCAAAGTCTGAAGCTTTCCTAAACTGGCATATATCACAGCAAAACAAAAAGGACTTTTTTTTTGCATTTGTAATGTTGCAGACCCAGATTAGCAGTTCCAAAGCCAACTGAGTTACTTGGTGTTCAACACCAAATCTGATCCCAAACATTTTGGATCCTCTTTCTGACACTAAAAGTCAATATAATAACAAATCAGAAAAAAAAAAAATCAATGCACTTGAGCTATACAACACAGAATATTTCCAATCATATTTGTGTTCTGCACAGTCCATTTATTTACCTAGTGAACCTCTATTAATGTTTGGGCCTCTGAACTCTTTTTACACCTACAGCCAAAAAGTAGAAATGCAGTAGCTAAACCAGTGTGACTAGAAAGTCAGTACAAAAAGATATAGTGTAATTTGTCTCCTATACTTCAGAAATTTCTAAAACCGTGATCTGTGAGGCATAACGCCCCACAAAGAATATAGAATCATAGGAAAACATAGGTTGGAAAGGGTGTTTGAAAGTCATCCAGTCCGACTTCTGTCTCCAAGGAGAAGTAGCTTCAAGGTCAGACCATGATGTTCAGGATTTGCCCAGTTAAGTTCTGAAAATCTCTAATGATGGCAATTCCCTCTTATTGGGAAAATATTTTTCCTTACATCTATTTTGACTTTTATTTGCTGCAATTTGTGGCCATGCTTTACATCCTTCCATAGTACTCCTCTGAGAAAATGGTCTGATTCAACTTTCTTCATAATCCTTCTTAAGGTATTTGAAGACAGCAGACATGAATCTCCTTATTCTTGTCTTCTCCAGGCTAAACAAATTCAGTTCCCTCAGCCACTATTACCAGGAGTTAGGCAGGAATCCTTGCTTTCTCTGAGCTCTGAATGTGATTGTAGACAGAAAACATTGCATTTGAGGTTCTATAGTATCCAATACCATGCTCTGCACTAACACAGATGAAGGTCATTTAAAGCTTGCACTAAGGTCATACTTATCATCTGTATATAGTTGGCTAATTCAAGGTAACTGGATCTTCCTTCAGCTTCAAATAAAAGTTTCATCTTGGAGCTCACAGGCTTTTCTATCAAAACTGCTACGCTATCACTAAGCTTTGGGTTTTATTCATTATTGTTATTTTCTTAATTATAGGGAAATAGGGAAGTTCTGAAGTGTTCTTACTATCAAGTCTTAACGCAGCTGAAGGGAAAAATAGCTCCAAGATGCTAAGAAGAGAGACTAAAGCTTATAAAAATGTCATTTCTGAGGTGGTGCTTAATATTATTCAAACAGCTCTCCTTGAAGGGAATGCACACCAGAAATTTCATAAGGAAGATGTCAAAAACAGATTTTTATAATCTGAGAAGTATTATGATTAGGTTATTCACTGTATCGTAACCTTGATGATATGATCCCAACTTTCATCACAAACTCTGTTGCTGATCCCAGTACAGTGAGTTAAAAAATCAGTATAACTGTTCCAAAGACAAAAATCAAGAAGCAGCTCACTATTGTAGGCCTACAGGTACCTAAGGGTTATAAGGGGTACACAGCAGTTTTAAAGCTGGAGATGACCAAACTAAAGCTTTTGCCATAAAGGTGCTAACTAACTGGGTTCTGCGGTCCCAGTATCCAGGCATCAGTTACCTATTAGTGAACACCAGTTAACTTCTACAGTATAATACCCATTCTCCGGCTATTATTTTCCCACACATTAACTAAGGTGCAGAAGTTTCCATCATGTTACAAGTGCTCATCATGATAGTGCGCATTCATTCACATAGCTAAGGTTGTTCAATTTGTCAAGATTTGCATGTCTGATAAGCAAAAAACACCTAAAACCCCAAACATCCCCCCCAATCAAAAAAATCTAAGCTTCAAGCCCCAACTTCTCGCACAATTGTGCTCACCAACACCTTTTTGTATAACCGCAATTTAAGTTTGGTGTCAAACACAGGCATTGCAATCCCACTACTCCCCAAGATTTTTGTGGAGAAAGAACTAACGGGATTTCATTTAGTGGAAGCAAAAAAAAATCATAGCCATGACTACGTGGGCAACTAATTTAGCTATATCTCAGTAAGCAGTGTCAAGACTCGGAGAACAATAGAAAATATGATCATGTCACCTGTAGAATAAGAAATGAAAGAAAAATGAAAATAGTCATACCATCTTAAAAGACAGAAGTGTTGTTGACTAGAAAGACTAGACAACATTAATTGCTATGAATGGCAAAAGGAAACCTTACAGGGAAAATATACAGAAAAGCTAAAATAATGTGTGATGGAAGTGAAGAAACAGACTTTAGAAATGGGTGCTTTTCTTCGACAAATAGACTCAACTGCACATTAAATGCCTAAAAAGACCTCAGTCTCCTGTCCTCACTGCTGTCCAAAGTAGTATTTGAAGAACATTATTTCCTTAAAATCATTAAATCCTTGTCTTTGTACCAGTTACGCATAGTCAGAACAAATTATAAACATACTTGTCTTCCTCTTTTATCCAATACTATTTTCTGGCTTATAGTGCATGAATTTAGATCTCTGACCTGTTAATATCTATGGCTGCGAATTTAGGTAGAGATTGTTGAAGGAAGTAGTTTTGCCTACATCATCTCTGAAGTATAGGACTCCTAGACAAGAAGGTGCTTTGCAAAACGTATCTTTAATCTTTTTTATCCTGAGATGGCTCTTGCATTCCTGTGACATTTCAAAAATATTATGCCTTTTTTTCAGCACTAATACGACTTAGGTGTAGAAAAACCTTTACTCCTAGAACAAGCGTCTCCTGAATGAGTGTGTCTTGGCCCTTGCAGTTTATTCCTACAGCCACTCTACTCCACTGCTAGCAATGACTTTTTTTTACATATGCAAACATTTGAATACTCTCTATTTGCTGACCAGCTTTTGGCTTACTTTCTACCATCTCATCCAAACACAGCACTATTGTCATCTTTATTTTCTTTTTCTTCTGTACCCCTCATTATGCACTTGGTCCTGTTTAATAAACCAATGCTTGTCATAAGTCTATTATCTCTGAGTCCCAGTCTTCAGTCTAAGAACTGTTATGCTTAGGGACCATGGTTCACTTATGAAGAAATAATGCAAAAAACCCTTACTAGGACATACATGTGTTTCCGTTCTTTAAACTGTTAAAAGACACTACCCTCTCTGCTTTTTTACTGAAATGCTTAAGAAATTCAGTGGAATTTTGTAGCTAAATATGTCTCAGTCACCAAGATATTTCTCTATAAGAAATTATATTGTGTTCACACATATTTTCGTATCACAGTAGACTGCTTTCCAAAATTATGTGAATTTATTATAACAGAAATGGCTTCTCTATAGCAAGTCTGAATACAGATTTTGCTAGCTATCTTCTGATCAAATGATCAACATTCAGCTAACAAAACTACCCACAATTGCTTATGGAATACCTAACATGCGGAAATTCCCTCAGAAGTACAGTGCAAATAGTAGAAAATCATATGAAGTTACAGCCTCATTAGCAAACACTACAGTGGCCTATAAACAATCTTGTTCCCTTAAGGGAACTAGTCTTCATCTGTAACACCATTTATACCACTACTGTGACTTATGAAAAAATCAGGAAGAATCTCATTACCTCAGGACTACAGTTATGTCAACAGAACCTACAAAATAAACATTTACTTATATTGGCTGTCGAAAAAATGTTTGCTCAGAATAAAAAGGCTTCTATAATTAATGTGTAATATCTAACCACTCTTAAACTAAAGATAAAATGACAAATATTGGTAAAAGAAAAAGTCAGATGCCTTCACTAAGAACAATCTAGGCTCCATCAGAGAAAAATTAATTTCCATTCTACATCCCAAGAGAAAACAGTCATAGGACCAAGAGAAGATGGTTTGGAGGAATACTGGTTACGCAAGTAATGTAGCTATATTGTTTAGCTGTGAACTGTAGTACTCTAAGGAAATTAAGATTAAAAGCTATCAGTGTAGGATGGAGCAGCAATGAATATGAGAACAGTGTGTACATAAAATTGAAAGAGAAGGAAACTAGAGTGTAAATGAAACTTAACAGGCTTTCTTTTTTTCTTCATTATTTACTTTTCTTAGCAGAAAATTTTAGAGTAGAAATGGTATAATTTTGCTAAAGTACCAGAAGGGAGTAGGTACTACATAAAATAACAAGCACTAGTCAGAAAATGCCTTAGTACTTTATTCTCCAGCATGTCACAACTTCTAGGTCAAGCTATTTCAGATAACCTGGGGCAAAACTCTTACAACTGCAGATACCAGTCGTCACATAAACTAAGACTAGAAACATGGACAGATGTGAGTGTGACAGTTCCAATATTAATTTATTTGGAGATTAACAGCATTTCTTACTACTACTAATGAGTATTTGTCTTATAAGATGTTTAAGAACTAAGTGAAAGTGAATCAAAGCCCCACTGAGCACATCCTCCAGTTCGCAGAAATACTAGAGAAGGTCTTTTGTTTCTTAAACTAAGTTTTCAGAGAAAAGCTGAAGACCTGACACAGCAAATCAGAATCTTACCACAGAGATTCAAAGGATGGTGAATAAACTACATAAAAGCAGAAAACGTATTGGCTATACTGTACCACACCTCTATATAGAATTAGATTGTTAACTCAGCCCCTTTCACAATGATTATATATAGTACCACCATTTAAAATTTCAGAAAAAAAATATTTACTACTGTGCTATAGTTTTAATGTTTTATGTATTTTACATCACTTGAAAAGTTTAGTCCAAATTTCATGTAGCTTTTTTTGACAGCATGAAAGTTGGTGCATAATCAATAAGCCCATTGATAAAACCAAAGATATTTTCTTTCTCTATACAAAATCTTTGGCAAATATAAATAAAGCATCAAATCTGAAAAATAACTCTATTTTTTTTAAAATCTGTTATTGGTGTGTGGATGCTTGTTTGGTCTTTTCGCACACAGCCCAAGTCTACCTCAAAGTATAAAAAAACTAGTAGGTTGCACCTAGAGCTTATGCAACTGGGGATCAAATCATAACAGATGTGCAGGAAAGAAGAGTCATTAATATAAACCATACTTCTTTGAGCTTTTATTTGTGTTTCACACTTTACAAAATTTCTTTCCTTCATCTGAGCCTCAGTTAGCTTTTTTTGTAAAGAGATATGACTGAACACCTGTTGTGCGACAGCACAGCCATTACCTTGGAAGAGAACACAAGACAAAACAAACACCCAAAACTTGTAGGGATTCAAAAGATTAACTTTAATTTTTTCTTTAGACTCATTAGATGTCTATAATAAATATATTTCCCTCTTTCTTTCTATGCCTACAAGGCTACTCTCCAAGGAATTTCACAGTGACATGCTGGGGTCTCCTGTTACAGCTTGGTCACAGCAACAGGCAATACTGTGCCATTTCAAAAACATGTTCAGATATTTTAATTAGGTCCTATATCCATTTCAAACTTTAACTGATGGAATAATAAAATACTTGCTGACTGAAGGTGTTTTTTATGGTTTGGGGTTCACACATGGTAGAACAGCTAATTAGCACATTTAGCTGTGTTTAGCTCTCAAAAACCCATGCATGCCTGAGCTCCTGTAAATGAGAGCACACTCTCAAAATGTGGCTAGAAGAAGTCAACCACATTTGAGAAACCAACACAGAGGCTTATAGCAGCAAGTGTGATTTTTACTTTGTATTTAGTTGGCTTTCTGCGTGTTGCACAGGATTTTTAGTGATGATGCCACTTTTTTTCTGTTATTTGTAACTGGCTCCATTTTCTAGCTGTACAGCCAAGCCACAGATAGAGTAGTTTTACGATTCTTAGTAACTTTAATTTCTTTACAATATTGTTCCGCTTAAATTTAGCCACTGCTTTTCTACTAATTTAAACCACTTTTCCTAACTTCTGTTTCTTCTCTTGATGACAGATTTTGCTTAATTTCTGTAAATGAAGAGTACATACTCAGAAAAGGGTACACAAATAATTATTTTTCATCACTCTTTGGTTGTACTTTCCTAGCAAGATTTCTGTTAGGGCCTCAAAACAGCAGTATTCCTTGCAAGGGAAAAAAAAATGACTAGAGCTATTGGCAAGCTCAGCCTGGCGCAGGAATAATTTCTGTTGGACTTCATAAATTCTTTCCTCATAGCATTTTCTGATCTTCTTGTGGTTGAGTAGTTAACACTTTAAAAGATATGATCTCATATGACTTTCTGGTAAGAGAATGCCATACTCAGGCTATGAATTCCAAAGAAATTGGATCTACAATATATCTACACAGAGATATATCTCAGGGAGTTTGCTTTTGTTCCATTTTCAAGATAAGGACTACTCAATCTATTGTTAAATCTGGCCTAATTTATCTTCATAAACTGGGAGATGGCTCAGCTTACTGCCAAGTCTTCAGATCTTATCCAGAAGCAGAACTTGCAGGGTTCCTCCAGTTGTAGTTTTCAACAGCTGGGTAGCCTCCTGACACACAAAATTTAATAAATTTTCACTTTTCCAATTCCTCAGAATTTTTTACTAGAATCAATACCAACTTTACTAGTTTAGTTGTCAAAAGCAGTAATAATCTAAGTATTAGCACTTCATTACCTCTCTTGTCTAGGATCTTGGACATCCTTCAGGTATTCTGAGACCTATTATAAATACTGATGGATTGAATTTCTCAGCTTCTGAGGTTCTTGAGCTTAATGTCTTGCCGAAATGGAAAGTTTTAAAACTAATCTCCTGCCTAGCTGGAATAAAATAAATCCCATTATGACAACTATGAATATTTTCTATATTCTTTCTACAAATAAAGAGTAATAGTATTTAGTACTTCCTTTCATTTTAGCCTCCTGGACAGAGTTGTTATTGTCACACTTCAGGAACAAAACCATCACTGCATAATTTCATTTGTTCCAGCATTTTGGTTCTTGAATATTTAAGTATTTTTAAGTATTTCAATGTAATCAAGCCAGATTAGGTGAATATTTAGTTTAGTTCAGTGATCAATTCATTTTTGTATATTAGACTGGAAACTAATACATAATTACCTTGAGTGCGATATGCTTCTGTCACAAAAACATTTTCAGTTTAGAACGTCCAAAAAAGCTAAAATACTTGGAAGTCTAAGACCTACAACACATATTCATCCTTGACTGAAATCTTTAATAAAAACTTTTCTTCCAATACATTAGAAGAGCTGTTATCTCCTTAATTAACGTAATGACCTCAAAAAGATTCCAACTCATTTTAGCTTTTGTTTGTTATTTGTGATGAAGTTTCCAGACTATACTTGTTTTTCAACATGATTTATCCTGAAGAATGTAATAATTCTTAGGCAGTATGAAATAAGCTCTCTCTTCACTTTTTTTCCTCTGTTTGTAAAGACTTTAAAATTCTTTTCATATAAAACTTCTCACACAGTGCAGTCTTTAGCATACAAAAAAATCCATAGGATTATGTTTGAGAGAGCAAGATGAGGATGCAGAAGGTGTATTCTGAGATTAGTAGGAAGGCAGAAAGGAAGTTTTGATGGCTTAGCCAACTTAAGTTAAATTTTGCCATCTAAAAAATTAGTATCTATGCATGACAAAATATAATATATATTGCATATAATTGCTTAATGAAGAAGGACAATAAGTATTTTCAAAAGTTTATTCAGATGACAAGCCAGTGTGATATGAAAGTCTGACCTGACAGGGGAGTCTGGAGAGTTGTGCAAGTGCTAGATGATAGAGGAACATAACTTTATCAGTGCTAGGTACGAAAGCTAGAGGTATAACCAAGCTCATACTGATGATGCCTCCTTGGAGTTGACCACTCTACTATACAGTACTACATCAAAGCACCACAGCAAATTAAATTGACTTTAGCAGCTTCCAGAGCAGAGAAGTTCAGAACACCCTCATGCATGTAGATACACCCTGACAAATTTTAGCAAACAATGCAAGCTTTTCTGAAGAAAGCCTTTGTTTTTCTCCAGATTCACTGCTTCTTAGCACACATTTCCTGTGTGCCAATGACCAAATAAGGAACTTCGACACACACTGCTTTGAATACTTGATTAGAATGGCTACTTGAAATTCATCTATGTGAAACAGAGTGTATATCATGTCTCCAATTCTTTTCCTCAAAATAAGTGGAGATCTTTCTTAAAAGAAAGTTTTTAATTTGAGAGAACAATTCATTTAATGAAGGCAATGTTTAGCTTAAAGAAAGTAAAAACTTGCAGTTAAGGATTGGTCTTTGTGTTGAAAGGAAAGTAAGGAGACTATGAACAAGTTATATATATCCATGTTGTATATCAGAGACATATCCTAACATGAGCCTATCATCTAGTTCAAAATTCTGAGCCTGTGTAAGTCTTGTCAGGTGTCTGTTTTTCCTCCATGTGTCTCATGGGACAAGATTATGCAACATCATTTTACTATTTGCAGTTTCCTAAATGTTTACAGTGTTACCTATTGTTGGTTCCAGCTTTTCATTGCCAGCCAGAGACAATATGAAATATTTACAAGGTATTTTACATCTCAGCTAGACACAAACAAAGGTCTCCATGCATTCAGGACTTACAAAAGCATTACTACACCATGGTAGCAGCAGCAGTATATTTATAAACCATGAGCAGAGAAAATTCCATTGGCAAATTCTTTACTGGTGGATTATTTCATTTTTATTTTTTAAATCTTACACTATTGTGTTGCAGTGCAGATGCTTCTGTCTCCAGCTATGCTGAGGATAGGAACAGGGAAAAGAAATATTAGAAAAAATCCCAGTTCACATTCACCAGCCTCTGAAAAATAGCCCCCAGTCCAAAAATTAAGGAATGTCCTCTAGTATTACATTATCTCCAGAACACCTGTTATATGCCAGAGTGTAGGAAGATCCTTCCCAAAGGAAATACTTTCTAAATGAAATTTTCCATGATTATTTGCTAATAGTGCTACTTAATACTAATAATATGTGGTAGTATTGCATAGGGGTATTCATATGAACATCTTAAGAGGAAGAGAGGAAGAGGGAGGGGGATATATAAACATTTCTTACTTGTGGTTCAGGTAGAGTTCAATCTCAACCTGTTAGAGAGTTTGCAGCTCATTCCTATCACAGTTCTACAGTGCTATAGTCTTGATTTTACTTCTCAATATTCACAATAGTCATGTACATACATTAATAATATGCTAAGTATACAATGCGTATTTCTTTAGAAAATAAGAGGTATCCTTATCCCAATGAGCCTTTTCCCCTTCAGCTGACAGTAAGCCATATGTAGACAAAAGGGCTGTCAGACCATGTCACAGAGAAGACTGAAAAACTAATTTATCATTAGATTCTAGTGAGTTGCTACATGTTGATGCTTATGCACTTCTCAGGAAACATCGCTTTCTCTTATCAAAATGACACCATCACAAGTTGCAATTTTGTTTGGTGATGTTGATAAGTATCCAAATATGTCCAGAGAGAACACGCTGAAACTATGTAATGTATTCCCTAAACAACCACTATACATTATAAAATACGTAAAGATTAGAGTATCATTGAACAGTGGACTAATGCCAGGAGTGTCTGTCTCATTAATCCAATTTAGAGCATAAGTAACATTAACACTAAAGAAATAATATGTATAATATCATAGAAAAATTGAAAGAATTTAAAAAAAATATTTGTCTTCTTTCTGTTTCATTTTAAGAAATTTGGCCCTTCTCGTTTGTGTTTTCCCTCTGCACCTTACAAATTATCTGGATAACTGTGTTTTGACCACTTCATTCATATTATTTCACCTTTTAACACACTTTTTAAACCACATGTACCAAAGGGAGCCTTTTGGGGATAGAAAATAAACCTGTCTGATTCCCAAAGACCATGTGCTCAGATTTTTCTGAAACTCCAGTTCCATTAAATTTATTGTTCCATGAGTTTGGAATCATGCTATAAATGCTTACTGGACTTTTTCTTTAATTCTTGTATTTTCTGATGCTCCACCCTGAATTTGACTTTAAAAATTATCCCCACTCTCCAGACAATGCCAAGTGCTGTATAAATGTTCTTTCTGTATGTTCTTTGTGGAAAACTTCCATGCTTTAAACAAGGGAAGAAGTTGATAACAATGACATCTATCACATAAGGCATAACTTCCGCTTTCTGCCTGCAGTTGTACCTTCATTTTTAAAACAGGTTCCTGTGCCTGTGCAATCTGGCTGACCTATCTTGCTGTCTCCATCCTCAAGTGCAAGATCAGGCCCTGTCTGCTATCTCTGTCTGCTGCTGAACTCCCATCTGCCTCATCAAGGCTTTCTTCTCTTGTGCTCTGGCTGCTGCTCTCAAATAGGACGCTATTGTACCTTGCCTGGCTTTGCACTGATGGCTGGTTCTACTTTTCGGACAGATGTCCCACCTCCCTGGCTGTTTCACACAGTGACATTGACTTGCTGCTTAAGCCCTGAGGAGGCTTAATTTCAACTTGGGGATCCAGTTTAAATTAGGAAAGTTAGTTTGCCAAGCTACGAGTATTTCAAGTTACCATGAATCAGAGGTTTTCCTTCTTTGATGCAGATATTTTAAGAAAAGTCACTGTGTTATTTGGTCTTCCTTTTAAGCAGGTCACCATGCTCTACAACATAGTACAGAACCAGCCAAATCCAAAAATCTCTGGAAATTCCCATGTACTAACACACATTAGAGCTAGCTCCAAGAGACGCAATCTGGAGTCTCCTGTGAGTCACAGTTGTTATACTATGAAAAAAGAAGATAGTCTAGGACTGCTTAGAGAAACAAAAAGTAATACATGATTAATCAGAAATAGTATGTAGGAAAAAGAGTAACTCCAAATACCTATTTTTCAAGTTTGTCATCACCACCTTTGGACTCAAGCTCCCACTTACTTTGTCATCTCAATCCATTTCAGGTCCAGCTCATTTCATGCAGTATTGAAGCTAGTAGTGTTAAATTTGTTCAAATATGTTTAGGTTACCCTTTTCACATTTGCATGTCATAAAAAGTTAGGTTTCACCAGATAAAAGATGTTAAATACCTGAAGGATATCCAGAGCCTTCATCTTATGCAGCTGTTTGAATGGTATAGTGGAGAAAACCAATAAACTATAATGTTATTGAAATAAATACGTAAAATAGTTTCATTGTAATTTATTTGTACAGAGACTGTGATACTATTCACGGACTGATTCAGGGTCAAGATTCTCCTGTTTCAGATGCAAAGGCTCAGCTCATCAGGTGTTACCTGATCTCTGGTGATTGCTTATTGTCTAACCAGTATTTATCTCGAATTGCTTGGAGATGCTTTCAGTACTTCAAACAATATTCTGCTATTCTTTCTGACAAGATATTGGATGTCTTTCAAAATTTTATTTTGGGCTTTCAAAAGGAGATCCCAATGCAGTATACTACAGTAGGAAGATGGAGGCTTGCCTGTGAGTTGTAAAAAGTGGAATCAATTAACTTTCAAATTATAGATACCTCTTTCCAGATATCTGTAGTGGAATAAAAAGCAGGTATAACTCCTGACTTTACTTCTATCATTGTTCAGAGTAGGGCAGCAATAAACTGAGTGGCAGATGCTTTCTATTAACCCCTGCCCTCCTCTACCATGGGAAGGGAAAAAGGAGGAAAAGAGAGAGAGCCTTACAAATTGAATATTAAAACATCTTTACTAATAACTCTAATAATACATTCATAATGAGAGAAATAAAACAAAATATACAAAACTAATACTGAGTTTCACAGAGCTGGGTACCACGGTCACTGGCGTCCCACCAGCATCTTCATAGAATCATAGAATAACTAAGGTTGGAAGAGACGTCTAAGATCATCAAGACCAACTGTCAACCCAACAACTCCACACCTACTAAACCATGTCCCGAAGTGACTCTTCTGCACGTTTTTTGAACACCTCCAGGGATGGTGACTCCACCACTTCCCTGGGAAACCTGTTCCAATGCTTTACAACTCTTCCAGTAAAGAAATTTTTCCTAATATCGAATCTAAACTTCCTCTGCTGCAACTTCAGGCCATTTGAGCTTCCAGGCAGGCACCAGGAAGTCCCAGACTGGCCTCAGTAGTAGATGGGAACTAGACTCACGAATGCACAGATCGGAATCTGGATCAGGATCACAACCATGAAACGGAGCAGAGTCCTCTTCAGAAGCCAGCCATGGATCAAGAGAGTGAGACCTTTGTGGTCCCGAAGCTTTAAACTGAGTATGACATGCACGGCATGGAATACCGCGTTGATCCATATCGGGTCACCTGTTCTGTCCACCCCTCCTTGCAAGTGTGACCCTTGACGATTCCTCATTTGCAGGACCTAAAAGGTCTATCTGTGACCTTAGCTGCTACGGTAATAATTATAAACATATGATTTCTCTTGTTTTCCAAGCTATGAGGTAAGAGATATTATTTTACTTCTCTAATACTGTAAAGGAGAACAGCAAAGCAGAGAAACACAGAATCACAGAATGGTAGGGGTTGGAAGGGACCTCTGTGGGTCATCTAGTCCAAGCCCCCTGCCAAAGCAGGGTCACCTACAGCAGGCTGCACAGGACCGCGTCCAGGTGGGTCTTGAATATCTCCAGAGAAGGAGACTCCACCACCTCCCTGGG
>Ga0065711_1026224_pt1 | contig 90479 bp, 49 predicted proteins | sample Hoacrofraction12_FD_59098 | JGI IMG/M metagenome (GOLD analysis project Ga0065711, IMG submission 59098) | Hoatzin crop microbial communities from Cojedes, Venezuela - Epithelial fraction 12 v2 (version 2) | ecosystem: Host-associated > Birds > Digestive system > Esophagus > Crop | place... | reverse complement strand
AAAAAAAAAAAAAAAAAAAAGGTTATTTATTAATTCTTACTATGGCTAGGCACAATCAGCAGCAAGCGAAAGGACTGCCCTCACATCTTTGCCACCACCGGCGCACCGTTGTGCAGGTCCTGGCGGGCCGGCCAGGAGCCCGCGGGCTCTGGAAGGCCTCCTTGGAGTCTACCTGCTGCAAAGAGGTTCAGGCAGGGCTCCACGCTCTCATTCCCACGGTATTTTTTAATTTTTAATTTCTCTTGAGCTCTTTATATAATTGAACTGACTTCTGCCTCCATGGGACTGACATTTTTTTCCCCTTTATACCATTCCATACGGGAAAACTGGAGGAGAAACCTTCTGGCATAGTAGGAAAATGTTCTTTTCCAAAGGATACTCCAGTGCATTCTGCACTGGGGCTTCCCCCAAATTCAGCTGTGCTGTTAAAGCACTTAGAGCATTCATATGGAGGAAGCTGACCCTAGCTGCACTGGAACAGAGTGGGAATGTAGCTGGTGGCCCACTTGAGATCTGGCAGCCCTGGAGATCACTCGGTCCCCAAAACAATCTAATGGGTCTTCTAGGAGACATCAACAAGGAAGAATGAAGCGGTCTGATGAGGAGAAGACAGAAGGGCTATGTGAACACATAAGGGTCACAAGCACTTGGGAAGATAAACAGATGGTCACAGAGAAACCAGAACATAAACACACCCACATCTTTGTGAACTCTACGTCCCAGGCAAATCGCCGAAAACCCACACAGCCTGGACAGTTTCTCCTTACACAGGCTCCACAGCGCGTTTGTCACTGTACTCGTTCCATCGGCACCGCGCTTGCAGCAGCACCCAGGTGGGAATCCTGGGACAGAATGCTAAGGAATATCACTAACACTTGCTCCCCACAAGCACCACTGCCTACAAATGCTGGAGATGGTGGACAGGCAGCTGGCACAGGTGAGCTACCTTTGGCTTTAGCTGTTCTCATGCTCTTAGGCACACAACACTTTCTAAAGGGTTTAGAATTTAAATCTTATGATCTAAGAGAGCATCACAGCCGAAGCAGGCGGCATGTGGCTGACCACGAGAGAAAGGCTGTTCCGTGAGATAGAGTCACAGATCTGCCGTGAGCATCTGTTTCTGGTTTGTCTTTGGAAGCTTTGACGCTTGAACAAATCAAGGCACGCAAGCCACAGCTGTACCTGCCCAAGGCCTCAGAAGGAGTGGCTGTTGGGCATCAAAGATGATGATAGTCTTGTACTGAGGCAAGGCACACTTGGTAAGAGTATCCCTGCAGCACAAGCCAGGGACTGAATGTATTGCCAGACTGGCCGCTTAAAACTGTTGGCAGTTACAGACCATATCTAAAAAGCTTTGTACTTTCTTTAAGAGTAGAAAAAACCAGATTTTTCAAAATGTGCTAATGAATTCCTGCTCATCGTTCAATCATAATCAGCTTTTAGATAAAAAGTCGGAGAGGGAGAGTGAGCAGCAGCACAAGAGCATGCTTGATCCCACTTGCCCTGCACAAATGTACACCAGCTGGAAAACTGTCACACTGAATTTCAATGAAACTGAGGATACAAGCAGAAAGAATGTATATATACGTGGTCTCTACTGCAGTTCAGCCGAATGACAGGAACTTGCTGTAAGTCTGCCTCCCTAGACTTACAAACATAAATTACTTTAAAAAATGGCATTAAAGCTTGTACATTGTTTAAGGCAGATTTGAAAAATACTTGCAATGTTGAGTGAATCCAGTGCCAGGATACATCAGCCAGATCTCAGTGCATATGGTCACTTAGAAATTAAAGCCATTAATCATTATCATAATAAGCCTTTGCTTGGAGTGATTTGTTCAGGGTGTATGAGAAGGTAATCTGTAATCTGGTACTGAAGTCAAAACAATACATTCTCTTCACAGAATTTTTGCACCCTTCTCAGTGTCAGCTGTTTTGAAACCTGGTTTCTATAAATCAAATCTGATTTCTAACTGCACCAGCCAGTTTGAAAGCAATGTGAAGTCAACAAGCTTTTGCCAGTTCAGCAGACGAGAGATCATCTGGCAGAATAATAGCTGACTGTAAGGATTAATTACCCACTGAAAGAGATCCGGATCAGAGAGGAAATTAAGGCAAAAAATCATTTTGCACCACTTCTGAAAGGAAAGGCCACCTCATTTCTGTCATATACATACAGTAGGAAGGGAGCTCATCTTCACAGACCTTGTCCCCTTCACAGCAGTGGCAAACTTCTCCGGGCTCTTTCTAATTGGTGCCTGTCCTTTCAAATTGGAACAGGGTCAAACATCTCCAAACCCTCAAGGGATCTTTGAAACCATTATGTTCACAAAGGCCAAGTTAAAGCCCTGTTCTGAACATTTCCAGCTTTGTGGAATCCAAAACTAGAACTTTTATTTTTTAATCTAGTATGGGTAATGCTTAATGTAAGAGCATTTGATTTCAGAAAACCTTTATTGATGATTTCTAGAAATGCAAGGCTATGATAAAACAACTTACAGGTGACAAATATATCTGGGTTAAGTAAGAGCTGGTTAAACAGTCATCGGTCTTCTTAATGCAGTTGACATACTTGCTTTGGACTTTTTTTTGCTGTTGCTTCTCTGTGCAGATACTTGTTTTCCCCTGTGCAATGAAAATGTTACAATTGTCCTCTTTTGTATCTCCGCTCTCACATACAGACAATCCCAGACCATTTTAGTTCTCTGTGCAGCAACAAATCTATTCTGCATCACTTGGATATCTGATCACAAATGCATCGATTCACAAGGGATGGTTTTGAAGGTGGCTCTCACTGGACCAAGGAGTGATGTCTATCAGCAATTTGAATTATGCTTTCCTGTTCATCATATCCGAGACAGGCATCCTTTCTTACAGTGAATACTCTCTGTAGTCCTCTCCCAGCGTGTGTGGATTCACTCTTCAACAGAAGCACCAAAGGATTTTGTTTGCCGGCGACTTCCACAGCTCAGAGTTCTTATTCAGCCTTGTAATGAGGCTTGCAGATCTCAGAGGAGTAAGATCTGGAGTAAGTACTCTTCCAGTATGAGGGGTAGTAACAACAAATTTAGTAGATCTAAACGAAACTTACTCTTGAGGAACAGGATAATGACAGCAGAACTTGATTCCATAGTTAAGCCTGTTTGATAAATACAACAGCCGCACAGGTCTGGCTGGCGCAGTCATCCGTGCCGTTTCTTTGCTAGCACACTGCCTGTGCCAGCTCTCCCAGGCAATCACTGGGCACGTTCTAGGGATATCACAGCCCGGGGGCTGTTTCCAGTAGGCAGTATGGAAAAGATCATCCTGGTTTAGGAGGCAAGACTGTTTATCCATAGGGATCTTACTACACAATGCCACCTGCCTTTGGACAAAGCAAGCCCCTGGTCTGTTTTATTTAGCTGTTTGGGGTAGCCAGTGTCTCAAGCAGATCCTCCCATCCTGCCCCGCTCGGTTCTAGGAAATAGTACACCTCTGACCATGCTCTCTGTGTATCAGCCTTGAAGGCTATGCACCCCACTCCTTCTGGATGAAATACATCCATTTAGCATTCTCTTAGGCTCTGCCTCTGGTTTCAGAACCCCCATTTGTCTTACCTCAGGGAGCCAGCATGACAAGATACATGCACTGCTAACGAGCAGCTTAGTCAAAATAAACAGCTATTTACTTATACTTCATCTACCCCTGGAAATACAGAAATGGGAAAGAAAATAATATATTGCCTGGACTAAGTATAGTACTCTCAGCACTGGGTAGGCCCCAGCTACTTGTGATACCTTTCTCTTGTCTGCGGACTGGGTTATAGTCTGCCTTCCTACAGACCCTTCCTCTCTCATCTGCTCCTTGACAAGTGCTTCCTCTTTATTAGGAATTCCCTACAAGGATTCTGCCCTCCCTAACCTGTCAGTCTCCGCTGAGCAGGGCAGAAACTTTGAACAATTACCGTATATTGCTTCAACTGCCAAAGACTGTCCCTGAACAGTTGTCAGACTTACCCGGAGTCTGTGGGAATACCCAGAACTCAGTCACCTTTCTGCCCCTTTGCAGCAGACCACACAAAGGTAATGAAAGAAGCACAGAAGAATTAAAATCAACAGAAAAGAAGATAGGTCCCTTCTGTGTTATTCATGTCCTCTCTCAGACTTCCTGTACTACCACCAGAAGGCTGGGACTCTCACATACTATACATACGCATACTCGGGTAGTCGTAGACAGCCCAGCTGCTCAGCGCTAGCCAGTGTGTAGATTCAGCACTCATCCTCTACCTCTGTAGACTGGCTTTCTAATTGTTATCTCTGAAAGAGCTGGTATTTATTCATTGCAGAATGTTTCTCATTGTGCAGCAGAAAACTCTTATTATTGTCCCAAGCTCTGGAGTAGAATAACGAGGCATTCTTGGTGGAGATTCAAGACTGGGGTTCACTTCTGTCTGTGCTTTGTTACAGCTTAGACCCTATCAGTTTGCAGTGCAAATGCCACCCACGTTTGCTAACCAACTTTCACTCTGGTGATAACTGTATGTTAAATACATGGCCTTATTTAGAAATATCTCAGTGGCATTTACATAGTTCCAGTTCACAGCATTTACTGGACGTCAGTTGTGTTTCATGACACTTTTATCACCCTACCTGTGGAAAACTTTAGACTCTCAGACACCAAATACAATACAGCTCATTGTATTCTGTGAGACAGACCCTGTTTTTTACTAGATTAAAAGTAACTGTGGTGGAACCAAGTTTCCAATACAGTATTTCTAATGCAGCTTGGGATTTAATTTGGTCCCTATTTTTGATGCCTAAAATAGTGCTGGGATGAATTAAATACATGCTAAATTGTTCATTTTGAACTATGTACTATAGTCAAGTAATTATTAAGGAGAATGCTGGAGACAGTAAAGTCTTTTCTGTACCGTGCTATCCAGAAAAGAAAAGAGGTCTGAAATCCTTGCTTCATTTAAGTCACATTGCCTAGAGCAAGGCCAGAATTTTACCTAAAGAATGAAAACAAAGTAAGAGATAAAATAACACAGGAGAGTAGCGTTTTGCAAAGGCGTCACGTAGCATGCAATTGCCCAAAGCTGAACTCTGCAGAGTCATTGTTTCATGACCCAAACATGAAATAGGAAAAGCATTCGCCCTCCCATCGGCTGCCACACTTCTCAAAGGATGGAATTTTCCATCATTTCATAACCTGCAGTGCTGTGATTACTCCTTCTGATTAGGAATCGCAGCCAACTGATAATGGAAGGAAATCTGCCAGACCATATGGTGGAAAATTCCAAGGCATATTAGTACATCTAGTCTGAAAAATACCCCAGCGATGCAGGTTTCACAGGAGAATGTTTATTTTACAAAAGAGTTTCACTTAGTACCATAGGACTAAGAATCCTTCAGAACTGCAGATTCTGTGTAGACAGACAAGCGGGCGGTAATGCAGGCAATTCAGCATGTTACAGGGCCATTGGTAAACAGCAAGATTATTAAGAAATAATTAATCTGAAGCACAATTAGGCTAGTGACTGGCTAGCACTACCTCATTAGACCTTACTTAGCTGTTTTTCTTGATGCATGGTCTGCCCAACTTGTAGTTTCTTCTTTCCATGACCATATCTGCCAAGTTCTTTTTCCATCATCCAATTTACAGACCACATGTTCCTCTCAGCAGTGACACCGGTCCCTACAATCTCGGGCTCCTGGCTGTTATCTGCTTGGCCTATATATCTTACGCACATTTAGGATGGTGGCATATGAACAGCAAACAACAACTGATAGCAGTTGTGAAGGTCCCCAAAAAAGGCTTTCAATCTTCTTTCAGTCTGTGTCTACCCCTCCATCACCTCACTGTTCCTTCAAGTTGTTCATAATGGACTTTGTCACACAGCATTTAGTGAACTTCTTTAGTTAAGGCTCACTCAGTGTAATCTCTTCTTGGAAGGCTTCTGTCGGTGCCCTTTGCCTCCTTCTTCACACCACAGTCCTGAATACTCCTTGCCACTTCCTTCTTGTACTTTCCACCAAAGTACAGCACTTTAGAAATTTCTTGCTCACAAGTCTCCTAGTGAGCCCATTCTTCAGAGATTGCTTTCATGACTACAGTACAAAATGTACCTACATTTGCAATCATGCCAAACACAGAATTTAGTTACGGATAATTTAGTCTCTCTTTAAGGTTTTTGTTCCTGTTTGCTTCTGTAAGGTATTCCCATAGGGCACAAACTGTCTTTTTCTGGCCACCTCCTCCTGCTGTCTTCACTCTCCAACAGCAAATATGGAATTGTGCCTGTGGAATCCATGTTATTTCTCTCATTCCTTCTCATCTTGGCAGTGGGGCTTGGCCTTTTCAATGTTTCTTCCTTCTGAGTGAGAGTACTGAATATAACATCCATTATTTTCCTCCAATGTGTCTGAGTGAGTAGTGCTGAACTGAATCCAAGTCTTACAGGTCTGGCTCCCGTTCATGTTCTGAAAGATGTGCTGATGTCTCTGGAACTGCGTCCTGTGCTTTGGGGCTCAATCCGTATCAGGACGATGAATGCCCAAGCTGCAGACATTAAGTAATTGCCTTCTGCTACAAGGAAACCCCAGAGCAAGGCACAGCAGCAGTGCACCTGATGCTTTACACCTGAAATTAACTAAGTGATGACAGCCTCACAGGCATTCAGGAGTCAAGGATGCCATTTATTTGTCTACATCAGCTACAGGCAATGGGGAAGTGAGAGGTGAAGATTCCCGACACCAAACTGATACAGTTTAGTTGGGATCCTAGTTGCCTTCAGGTTTCTTGGAGGTCAGTAGATCCAAGGCGATGTGAACCAGCCCCTAGTCATGTCTGTCTCTTTCCACTTACCACTATGGTAACTGCACGTCTAAAATTGGTCTCCTTGGTCCCCAACTACATGCCTAGTTTGGTGTGGTGAGGGAGGCTCTGCAGCTTGTATCCAGCAGATTTTAAAAGCGTTCAACTTGTTTTCAGACAAGAGACCTAAGACTGACTGAACAAAAAAGACTAAAACAAAGACAACTGTCCCCTGAGGAGGGGACGTGGAGAGGGAGGTGCTGAGCTCTTCTCCCTGGCATTCAGTGACAGGATGCATGGTAATGGTTCACAGCTGCACCAGGGAAGGTTTAGACTGGACATGAGGAAGCATTTCTTTACCTAGAGGGTGGTCAAATACTGGAACAGGCTTCCTAGAGAGATGGTCGATGCCCCAAGTTTGTCAGTGTTTAAGAGGCATTTGGACAATGACCTCAGCAAAATGCTTTAACTTGGTCAGCACTGAACTGGTCAGGCAGTTGGACTAGATGATCATCGTAGGTCCCTTCCAACTGAAATATTCTATTTTGTTCTGTTCTATTCTATTCTATACAGAATAAAAAAAATAGAACAGCTCAGTATAAGCATTATACCCTAAGTACACCATGTGGATTCTTAGGTTTTTTTACCTCCATTTGCTTCTATGAAGACACTGAATAAAATCCAGAGCAACTGCTCTGCTTTGGACTCCTGTACTGTGATGGTATTATGATTCACTTCACTGCGTCAATTTGTACAACGAAGCCCTCAGGGATTACATATGGGAGGAGAGATTTTTAAATGGTTCAAAAATACTCTTCAAACCTTTAAGCTAATAGGCAAATATGTATTGAGAAAGATCTTAAAAGTGAAGATCTGAAATCATTATCCCTTGGAATTTTGGCACCAGAACTAGGTTCACTGCTAATATTCTGCTTGCTGTTTCTCTAACAAGTCCTGCCATAACTTTCTAAAAGGACCATGCTAAGCTGAGACAGCTGGTACCTCTCCTCCTCTTCTTTTTACTGGACTTTTAATTTCTGTAGTACTTGTTGACGGAAACACTTAACGTGCAAAAAATTGGTATGAATTATTACAGGGTTGTTAGCAGCGTTACATTGTCCTTTGAGATTTTTTTCTTCAAAGACATATAGCACTAAAACATTTTCTCTCTTTTTTTTTTTTTGTTCCCACAGAAAAAGAAGTACAAATAAAGAAATACAAATTTTATGTACTGCAGAAATGTAAGTTTAAGGAAAAAAAACAAACAAAAAAGACACCTATTAATCGGGATAAAGCCTGAAATCCCATTTTGGAAATCAATTTGTAAAGTGACATTAATACATCTAGTACTTACCAAAATAAGTCCTGAGATTAATGAGGAAGTGCCTGTCAGGGCAACATAGAACTTGGGGGTTAATGTGTTCAAAAACATACTCACTGAAAAAGAAAAGAGAGGAAACCATGAGTACAGGGGCAGGACATGTTCTCCATATGTGATCCCTCCTCCTCCCAACTGCTTTCCAATTTCAGTTAAGTTATTACCTTAATTCTGATAAAGAAGACAGTTTAAAGAACATCCTGTTCCATCTGCCTAATGTGATAAAGCAGAGCATTAGACTGCCACATGCAGAATTTTTTTTTCACAACAGAGTCAATCACAAGGCATTGGGAAACAGTTGCACACACGTTTGGGTCTTTCCTATTGACTGACACCGAGTTCAGGATTCCCCATGATACATGGAAGACATTTTACTATCTGCCTTTACTGCTCTGTTGCAGTTAGAAATCTTAGGGGTCAATCTCAATATCCTCGTGTCCTGTATGATCTTGGTGAAACTAGCTGGACCGAATTTTACAAGTCTTTTACTTCTCACTACATTGGTTCCTCACTTATAAAGTAGGAGATACTAGTATTTCCCAAACTCATTCCATTGCATTAAACTTGGTGAACCACTCAGTATGACAACAGTGGCTAAATGCATGAAACAGATCAGGAAAAGACCTAACTGCCTTTCTGATAATTAGCGGTGGAAATCATGACAGCTGCCCAGATTATCTGGAACCTAGCACAGAAGCAAAGCCAGACAAACTGCAAGGAATGGCAGTTCCATCTATATGGGCTTCTGGAAATTCAAAGGGCTTTTCTAGTCATACCACATTTTGGAAGCTGCTGAGAGAATCACCAGGTAGTTGTGCTCAGCCCACCACAGAAAATCCCTGTGGCTTTAGGAGAATAAAATAATCTTTTTATAGGTTTTGGAACACTCTACAGAAGCTACTAGAGAGAACTGTAGCCCTTCCACTAAATTCTAGATATTGAAAGAAAACTCTCAACTTCCCATCACCTCCATCTTCCACAAATGAAAACATTCTCTATTAAACTACACGAGGGTTAGAATATTTTCTGTAAAAAAACCCCTACTGGTCTCATGCTTAACCACTGGCAAAGTATTTCTCATACATATACACATACATAGATTTATACATATATTTGTATATATACATGGATCCATGACTGAAGAGGGAGCTGACAATAGTTAGCAGTTAAATTTAAAAGGCTTGTAGCAGACTACCAAACAGTCATTAAAAAACACAGATAAAAGACCTGGATACATACATGGGAGGCCCTCAGTTCATTCTGCTCCCTTTAGAAATTAAACTTACTGAAATTAAATAATTTGTAGCCAAAAAATGAAGAGAGACAACAACAGCAGGATACAAATCATCAAACATGTGATTAATTTTCCATGACCAGTAAAACAGAAAATTGTTTTCCAGAAATGCATCACTAAAAGAGATTGAAACACTGCAATTCAGCTGCTTTGTTTGGGTTTTGGCTGCATATATTCCGTATTTCTTTTCTTGAAAAAGTCATAAACTCTTAAAATGAAAGTGTCATTTTCTGCTCCACTGGAGTGGCATTAAGCACCAAGCTGATATAATGAAGAACTAGTTTGGTGTTTTTTAATTCCATCATACATTTTCTTTCACAAATGAGTTGGATGCCAGATTCTCAGCTAGTGTAAATCAGCGTAACATCCCCAATTTTACTGTGTGCAACACAGCTACACTGATTTATGCCAGCTTTGGCTCAATTGTTGGGATTTTCCCACATTGTTTTTTTTCCTGTTCCCATTCTTTCTTTTTTTAAATATTTAATACAAGCTGACTTTGAAATAGTAGTCCCTGCTTTCTCCAGCCCCAGTACCTATTAAGAAGGAAGAGGAATGGAGAGAGTGAAATAGTTTGGCTTCTACAAACCACCCATGAGTCTTTTAGAGGAAACATTCCCCATTCTGGAATGAAAACACAAGCCAGAGACATAATCAAACTGTGTCACTGGGGAAATTTCAGACTGCCAGTGAAATTACTTCCTCTGCTCAGGTCAGGATATTCCAGAGAGAGAACGCGCTACGATGGGATATAGATATCCATGTCCCCCATGCTGCACAGCGCTGCTGCAGTGCCAACAACAACATGAAGAGCCAGGCAGCAGGAAACTTCACAGAGGCGCTTTCTCATCCGTTCCTCCGCCATGGCTTCACAGCTCATGGAATGCTGGAATTTTTCCTATTAAACTGGAAACATTTTCCCATTACACTGGAGGAAATTGGATTTCTGAAGTTGTGAAGCCACCTAAGTCTCCTGTGTTTTAGAAGATTACATATGCGGATATCCATTGAATAAAGTTATAGGCTATTTGCTTTAAATTCCTACTGCCCGTTTCACTATGAAATGCTGCAAAGAAAACAAAGTTTCTTAAGCAGCGATGAGATAGATACTCACTTATCATCACTGACCGCTATCAATGAAATTCATTCAGGGAAATGCATCCCCATTTGGAAGGGCCCTCTCAACAAATCAGCTCCAAAGAGCTCATCAATGCAGCAGAATGAATGAGTCCCTTAAGAAATGCTGTTAGCTTTTCTCTGTCACCACTCTTTTACAAGCAATGTATATGGATTTATAGACAAACCCTCAGATCTGAATGGAGATAGGATTTTATTTATCTGTCATTTACACCAGTGTTACTGTTTTCCTCTTTGCCTGCCATGTATACTGGTGCTCCTTTATGCTCTTACTATAGGCTGCTACAATTCTTCATGTTTACAGCTCAGCCACGGGAACTAGCGAGATGAACAGGTACAACACTGGATGCCTTTAGATTGTATGGGCCAGACTCCCAGCTAACTGGCTCAGCTGATTCACTACAGTTGCACTCCACTACCAGAGCTGCTTATCTGGACTGTATCTCCCTGATCCTTTTCCCATTCTTCTTCCCACTCATTAAATAGAAGAATCTTCCGTTCCACTATGAAAGCTATCAACTTCTTCCAATTATTAACTACTCTCCTAGTCCCTTTGTCTCTATAAATATTATTAACAAAAGCAAACATTTTCTAATAAGAAACAGATCTCCAAACCAGTAAAACTAAGTACCAGAGGATCTGTGGTCAGACTATTTTTATCGTGAAGTCAATGAGAATTCAGTCATTGTTTCAGTGGAAACTACCTCAAGGCCTAGTTCTCATAATATTAATCCAAAAAGTAAAAATGAACCCACTTTTGGGTTATCTGATATGTATCATCATCCAAAAAAGAGCGTTTCTTTAAAGTCAGCATTCTGACACTGGAGAAATCACTATCATATCCAAGGTCTACGTCCTATAGAGGACTCAGGTTTCCTTCAGTGTGTTGCAGTAAACTAGAGTCATTAGATAATGCTAAATGTCCACCTTTCTAAACTTGGACAGCAGTATTTCTCCTTTCTATGTCTATTTGATGAAATGGCGGGAATGAGGAGCGGAGAGAGATTTCTGAGAAACGAGAACTGAAGATCCTGGCAGAAGATAACTGCAGAATAAAGCAGCCAAGTAGAATCACCAGTGAAAGGTGGTACTGTATGTCCTTTCTTCTGAATTCATAACATGCCAGTGTATGCCTAATTGGCTCTGTCCACAGAGGGAAGATGGTATAGTTACTGAGCTTAGAGTATCATCTCTTGTCTCTAACTTGGCAGGACTTAAAAAGGGGATCTAACGAGTATCTAGAGAAAGAAACTTACCTGATGTTCCTACAGTGCCAACTCATTTGAAATTACTGGTAAATCCTAATTATTTCCACAGGCTTTTGACAATGAATGATTTATCCTAGGTGTGTTAGTAGAGATAATAGGATACAGTACAGTACCGTTTGTTGTGTTTTTTAAGAAAACCAGCATGACCTATAAATGCTGTCTAAACAAGCCAAGCATGTCTGCTTATGAGAGGCGCCTGGGCTTACAAATACCCCGCCCCCCTTTCTTCCCTTCTCTTTATTGCTTTCATTTTAATCATGGTTGAGTCATCCAAAATAAGGTACTATTTACATTTCCAAAGGTGCTTACATTACATTGGTAAATCATTCCATCCTATTGTATAATATCTAGGGAAGGAACATTATTGTTAACCGTGCGTGCTCACAGAGATGAATTTATATCCAATTCAGTTCATGGCAGACAAGCTAAAAAAGCACATAAGTCACATTTAATATTCCCTGATGAGGCTAATCAAAAGAGGCGACTGAAATGTTCTTGAAAGCTGATGCCATTTTATTCCTGTTACATATGTTATTCATTGCCAATACTCGTGATTCATTCTGAACATGGGAATAAACAAGAGATGAAAAATCCAGGTATTCTTCAAGTGACAAAATCCTCAAATCATATAAAATGTATGACTGAAGGTGATAAAGCACTATGCTGCTTTACAAATTTCTTGAAGGACTTGCAGTATTCAGATTTCAAGCATGTGAAGAACCACAGTAGGAGGGAAATACTGGGGTTAAACTGCTCAAAGTATCACTGTGCTGCTGTATCAGTTAATTGGATTACAACATCATTAGGGGAGGGAGCGTTGCAAACTACCTACTATTCACACATATGGATCTACTAAAATGGCTGCCCTACTATTTGAAGCTATCAAGACTTTTTTAACTTCTTCACACTTCTTGAAGAAATTACCAAAGAAGAAGCAAGCATTCAAAATTTAAGAACGCTGCAGAGTGGGTTTCATTTTTACTTGAGTTGTTGCAAATTCTACACAACCTCCTTCTACAAGGCATTTTGTCTAGATCCATTTTCAAAACCTGAAAAAATCTGTCACTCAGCAACAAACACGTGGCCATTGCAGACAGAAACAGCCGGTGTGTCTGCGCTGTGGACACAGAAATCCAGATGCCCACTCACTTTGTTCAACCACCTACTCTTGTCCTAAAGGCATGATGCTGAATGAGAGTCGCATTCAGATGTCTGGAGCCTGAGCTAATGGCCAGTGAAGTGGTCTGTTCCTCTTAGCAAATGCTGGATCAGAGCCCAGGTGACAGAAAACTGGTCGTGTGCCAAAAGCTACCTATTACTTCAGATAAATAAGGAACTCTGATTAGCTACACAGACTCATGCATAATCAAAGTTCTGCCCTTACAGGTACTTCTAATTAGTGAAATAAAACTTTCTGGACTGAAGACCACTACACTTTTTCTTCCATGTTTCCACATCTAAATATAGGCTTTTCCTTTCAACAGAGTACGTTCACCACAAGAAATAGCGGGAGAGAGTAGGAATGGTCTATTCTGGAGAGAAGTTGGGTGTCATGGGAGAGGCCTTGAGCCACAAAGCACAGCACAAAGAGAAGAAAGAGGGGAAGGCAATAATACAGTACCAGTTCCAGGTCAAAAACATTCAACTTCATTTAGTTATACTGAAAAATCAAGAATTTTGAAGCTTGCAAATGACAGTAATGACATTCTCACCCCTTTGTGACCCAGTGGCCCACTGAGCAAATTAAGTCTAGCACAGAAAACTGAAACAATTCTTAGTAAATTCAGTCCATCTTTCTCCAAACGATCCTGCCTGAGGACTGCAATTTGATCATTCTCCTCAACATTTTAACACATTAAATATCTGAAAGTCAAAGTGACACAAAGATCAGTGCTGGATTGCTTCTCAACACCAGGTCTACATTCATGTTATAATGTCTGAAAGTCAGTGGATCAGTCAAAATTCTGCCTCAGTCCTAGCAGGAATTAGTCTGTGCTGGTTCTGGAGCCTTTGGCACTTCCATGAATATACTGCATCCTTGAGAGTGCATTAACCATTCAGCCTGTTAGACATTAAGATTGCTCATCCCCACTGAGAACAATACACAGAGAAACACAAATGATAAGAGCCAAGAGCCATCACAGAACTGAGGGCAGAAGGACATACAGCTGAATCAAGGAAACCAGGTCAGGAAGACAAAAATCCACTTAGACACTACTGTGATTTGGGAAAGGCAAAAGAAAAGAAAACCAGATTGGAGATAGACAAGTATAATACAGAGATGAGTTAAAAGAGAATTAAAAAATGGAACAGCGATAAAAACTAACATGTAAAGAAAGAAAAAGACAGAGACAAGACCAGCAGAAAACTACAAAGACACAGAAGAAATGACATGTGCAACATAAATGTAAATAAAGGCTATTTTTATTTTAGCAAAAGATGGTTTGCTATTCAGAAGTATCTTTCACTGGGAGAAATAAGACTGCCGACACTACCAACTTTGCTCATTTAGGAAGAGATACTGTCAACAAGTTATTCCTTGGTATCAGGTTCACCCCAAAGCCTTGTCTCACAAAGTAAGTTACTTAACACAAGATGCTAATAAAGATTCCCTATTTTCGCAAAATGTTCAGCTACTACACTTTCCCCCAGGAAGGGACAAGCTGGACATACAGGCAGAGGACGCACTACACCCACCCAACAAAAACATTCTCTCTTATGAGTTTAAATACTAAAACCAACTTAAGATAGCTAGACTCAAGCACAGTATTTTGCTATTCCATTGGTCTGAGACCATGAACTCCCTACCTTGTGGATTTGGGGAGAATAAAGTATGGAGAAAAAAAGATCAACTTTTCCCCATGAAAGCAGCTATTATAATGCAAATTTGCTGCCATATAGTTGCCCCTGACAAAGGACAGGGACATTTCCTCTTGCTTTCACAATGCAGTGGTGACATGAGTTAATTACACAGCTCCTGTTAATAGCAGAGCATGCTGCACGAACACCAAGATTTGCTAATATGCTGGCAGCAAAAACCCCATTTGAAAAAACAAAAAAACCCCAAAGAAAACCAAAACAACAAAAAAAACCCCCACATCATTTCCATTTAAAGAAAAAGAAAACAAGGGAGAAAAAATTTGCTGGGACCTCACAGCCCCCAGCTGTCTACTGTACATTTCTTTATGACCACTGCAGTGTCCTAATGCTAAAAGCAGACTCCTGGTATTAATAATGCACAAGTGAAAGGGAGGAACTGGGCCAAATAAGAATGAGGCACAATGGTTGAGCAATGACGTATTGAGTAGAGATATTAATATCTGGATTTTTAGAGATGTGGATGTGTAAAATCATGTTGCTTGGTTCTTAGTCAAATTCTCTTGCAACGCTTTCAACCTCAATTCTTCTAAAATCAGGTTGCTTGCAAATTGATTCGAAATGCTGTCATGACACACATCTCCCCTGCAGATTTTAAAGCTTCAAGAAACATATGAGTCCTTGTCTTAATTTTTGCTTCAGTGTTGCACTGTATGAGGAAGCGCTCTCTCAGATTTGTGACAGGGGATTTCCTTCACTGTGCAATACTACAAGGTGTCTTTGTAGGCAGAACCAGTCCAGAAATTGGAGAAGACACCTTCACAGTTAGCTTGTCCTTTGCTTTTCTAATCACACATCTATCAGCATGCGTGTATATCAGCAATTGCCCTGACACAAATGCAGGAGAAATCCTGATGTGATGCTACAGTCAAATGAGGATGCATTCCCTGGTCTCTCATGTGACTGCAGAGTATCACCGTGTACAGGCATCTTCCACGTTCTTTTGGACACACACTTGTTAAAAGAAAGCAGGAGTACACTCAGCTCTTCAGAGCACAGCTGTTGCACAGTTTATCAGGTAGATAATTTTAAGAATTTTAAGTCTTCAATTTAAGGCACACAGCAATTGGACTGTACTGAAAATCAATAGTGCATTTCAATGCAAAGATGCACCTAAGCACTGCAACAAAATGTCCTCTGCACCCCAAAGTGTTCAAACAAATCCGAATTTTAAAATTATTCTTAGCATCAACTAATCACTCACATAACTGAACTGATATAGCTTTATCCAGTTTGGACAGGCACTGTTTGTGAAGTCAAACCTACCTGTTACCTTAACTGTTGCCTATTCTGAGGCATTACACAGATTTATGTGGTTTAGCCTTTCAAAGCTGTATTAAAACAAAAGCCAATTACTAAACCTCATTATCTGGAGTCATTTAAGACAATTAATGGCTTTTGTTCCAAGTGCCAGATCAGCACAGTTCTCTCAATGGAACAGGGTAAGTTTTGTGCTCTTCTTTTATGCAACACTCAGGGAGGTAACAGCTCCGTTAAATCTTTTTGATTTTGGTTCATTAGCTGTCTAAAGAATATCCTAAACTAAAAGTTGCCACAGTGATTAATTCTAATGCTACAGATAACAAAGGCTAATCTACTCTAGGGAGACAAACCGTGCAAAGAGTTTTCACCTCGAACTCCTGGCGTTCCACAAAAGAGAAAATATCCCATGGGTTCCCATTATCCGGGAACCTCTCTCAGAGGAGCTATTCCCATGCTAAGACAAAAAGAGGCACATGGACAAAGCACCCTCGGCTGCCCTGCAGCCTCCTTTTGTGCCTGCTTTTGTTCCAGGCAGGACTTGACATGAGCACTAAACCCACAGATAGGTGCAGTGCTACATCTTCCATCCTTGCTTGTGTGCCGCATTCATAGGCATACAAAGATGAGGATCATCATGTTTTGTGCATGCAAAAAAATTGTCTCAACAATGAAAAAAATTCAGAAAACATGGCTGAAATTCACATCTAGACTAAAATTGTGACTATTTTTCAGACATGATTTTTATTTTTTAAATTCTGGAGAAATATTCTATTCCAGACATTTCTGTTCTAACCTTAATAGCCTCACTCTATATAGCACATCTATTTTGAGAGTCTCCAAGTTGCTGATCTCTTCGCATACAAGAAATTGCAAGGTGCTTCTTGGAATAGAGGTGACTGAAAAACATTTTCATAATTAAAGCCAGCAACCTCATGAAACTCCCTGGAGATCTACAATAGCTAATATCATTATCCTGTCATTGAAAACTCATCTATGCTTCCTACTTACAAAATCAATAGGGTGTTCATGACATTTTTCTCCTATGAGAAATTTCTACCTATGATAAATTTCTATATGCGGCAGGGATTTTTTTCCAGTAATTGACGGTCTGCGTAATGTTGCACAAAAAGAAGGGAAAAATGAATTTTCCATAGAGTGTGATTCATTATTCTTATGTATCTAATAATCAACTTTCCCCTTCAAAGCATACTTAAAGCCAAGTGACTCACATAGTAATTGTACCAAATGGAAAAGAAGACAAGCTAAGTAGAAAACTTTTAGTTCTTTGCCTCCGTTTTCGGGTATTTCAAAGAAAGCATGGCAGCAGGTTTGACAAGCGCTGTATGATTTCCATTGTCTACCAGTCTCTCGGGACACCCAAAACTTATTAAAATGGAAAAGGCTCTGTGGTAACTCCGTAGACAGAGCTACAATCTGCATTCAGGACCTGACTGATGAGGAGACAAACTTTGGGGGAGAATTTTGCATAATAAAGATTTTCAATAGAGTGAGCTCCAGAGAAAGAATTTCCAACCAAATGCACGGCAAATGGCACAGCGGAGGCTGAGGGAGCACCCTCTCACACGGCCTTATGGAAGCACAGCATGACGTTAGACTTCTAAAACATGATCATCTTGTGGCCGGGGTGGTCTTCCCGTCCCTACAGGCAGCGAGCGTCTCTCCAGGGTCATTTTCTCCAAAGGTCTCCTGTGTCTGCTAGACAAAACTGGACTGTACATAGTTTTAAAGCTTGCTTTGTTTCACGAGAAGACAAATCAAATGGCACTTAGACTACCTCATTAACATTCACAATAATTATGTTATTTGATTCAGCCTTTGATGAAATCCCATGAGAAAAGGCAGCGCAAGACACCCACTATTTTTCTTACTGAATATTTGATGGTTTTAATTCCAAACATGAGCCATGGCTGACCTGGCTGAAAACAACTGCGAAACAACATTCTCTCCTATAGAGTCTTCTTTAGTTTTCCTTCCTTCTGTTCAAAATTACCGAATCTTTTCAGAGGCCGGTCTCCTCAAGAAGGTTGGAGGGACCGCAGGAGGAGCGGGGCAGGATGCGCCAGCAGTACTCAGTGGGGCTGCGTTGGCGCCGGGCAGAACTGTCACCCGGCCTGCCGGGTGCTCAGAAACACCGCACAAACACGCTCAAAAAAATGCCAGACTGAATTAGCCAAATGTAGTACACCTGACAGATGAGAAGCTTGCATGGGAAATGACACCTGCTCAGGACTTACTATAACCTGTGTTCTCACCCCTGTTGTTGACCCAGCAAGATGCTCTATTGGCTCTAACTTGAAAATTCGAAGATGTGGTTGGAAGCTCCCACGTTTAGGTCAAGCCTGGAACGTGTTGAAGTAAATGCCCATTTGCCTGTCTGAATTCTCCAGGTGGACATCAAGGAGCTGAAGAGTGCACCCCCACATTTTAGTAAATAACTCTATGTGAAATACTCTGCATGTCGTGCTGTATCAAACTATAGCTGGACTGCAGATACCATGATGCAGATGCTTTAAAAAAAAATTTATTTCTCTTTGTGATGAATAGGCTATGTCTTGGGTTTTGCACTGGTTTTTGTGCACTGCCCTGTGAAAAAGACGTTCAGCTAAAGGGAGGGCATGCCAGAAGCACTGCCGGTCAGCAACGCTACCCTTCCCTTCCACTGCATAACAGAATCACAGAATGCTTTGGGTTGGAAGGGACCTTTGGCGGTCATCTAGTCCAACTCCCCTGCAGTGAGCAGGGACATCTTCAACCAGACCAGGTTGCTCAGAGCCCCGCCCAACCTGACCTTGAATGTTTCCAGGGATGGGGCCTCCACTACTCTCTGGGCAATCTGTTCCAGTGTTTCACCACCCTCACTGTAAAAAATTTCCTCCTTATGTCCAGTCTAAATCTACCTCCCTTAGTTTAAAACCAACAGGCCTTGTGAAAAAAATATTCCCCATCTTTCCTCTAGGCCCCCTTTACATACTGAAAGGCCGCAGTAAGGTCTCCCTGGAGCCTTTTCTTCCCGATCATGCAGAGCTGGGTCTCAGAACAGGCAGGTAATGGCTGAAGATCCTCTTTGCAAGTTCCCCCCTTGACTCTGACTTGAGCTATGGGAACTCCGAGTTCCTCAAAAATCAGGCCAAGATGGCTTAAATCGAATGTCTGCAATTAGAAACAGTTTTTGAAAGTTTGGTCAGGCGGGCAGTGAGTCACCGAGGTGAGACTAACCTCAGGAGCTTGGCTTTCCATTCTCCAAGGGTCGGTAACACCGGAGCACTGAGCAAACCCAGTGACCGTTGCCTCTACTCATGTCCGAACATGACTGAATGCTACTTCACCGCTGCACCCAGTGACCAGAGAAGGCTGTGCTGCAAAAACAGCCTGTCAAAATGCTGCTGTTTTCTTCCATCTGCTTGTTCCTCTTCTGTTCACATTAGTACATCTAGGACTAGTAACCATGGCTATGCTAATCCTCACATACTGGTGGTTAATTATGATAATCACTGCACTGGGATTTTCTTCTGCTGTCTTTTAAGTTGACCTACTCAGACCACCCTGGAAAAATTGCCTTTGAAGATAAAACTTGCCATGTTTTCTCTTAATGCAGTAGCGGAAGTTTCTGGAATTCTTTGGGGGGGGGCGGAACGCCAGCAAAAAGATTTAACAACCAGGGGACCTCACATCCACTCCCAGGTTTCCCTACTCATGTGGTTAAGAACTAGCTTCCCGTCTGGCCCTCCGGGAAGAGCAGTAGGAAAGTGATCTCCAAGTGTGTGGCACATGGAGCTGATTCCCCTCTGAACACACACATCTGAATGAGCAACTGCTTCAGCAGAAAAATCCAGAAGAAAACTTTGAGAATGGCAGAATACCAAAATCAATACAGCGATACACTCAAAGCGCGCTCTGGTACAGAAAGCTCAGAGAGGGAACGCAATATTATTGTGGGGGACTACTTAATGCTTTTCAAAATGCCGCCTGGCTCAGAAACAGAGAGATTCGGAACCTGCTAAGTGTGTTTAAGTGCTTGGAATTGTGGCATTTAAATGACCATCAAACCCCTTATTGCTCATTATTCAAAGCACAAAATACCACGGAGAGAAGGGGAGCTGACTTTCTGGCTAGAAGTGCCCATTAGAGAGATGCACTTAGGGATATATAATAGCAGAGCAACATGGAATTTGCGATCGAGTTTGGCTTCTGCTCCCGGCTTCATGGCTGGCTTGCCTGCGAGTCTTTCAATGCAGTGTTTAGGGCTTGGGTTCCCTGCCTGTGCTTTGGGAAGAGACCTAAGTAACATTTTGTGTGCAAAAGCAGCAGAGATCTTTGCACCCATTTATAGCCCCTGTGTTAGTTTCTTCACTTACATGTAGCACCTTCCTAAGACACCGACAAAGTGAATTGTTCTGGCCGTCTCCAAGAGCTGTTTCTGGTACTATCATCCTCTCAACCAAAAAGGTGTTAAAGAAAATAGCTGATTATATCCAAAGAACAGTATTTCATTCCAGCAGACCCAGTCTCGGTCCAGCCTGTCCCAGGACAGCACAGTAGTCTAAGCTATGGTGATCCATTAAGCAGACTTGCCTGCTCTCATTATATAAACAGGGTGGAAGATGAAGTAGTGCACAAGAGTGTATGTAAAGGTAATTAGAACAAAGAGCTAACACAGCTTTGCAGCCTTAAAAACTCCCTGCAGCAGAAAAAGTGAAGACTACGCATACCCTACTGTGTTGGGTTTGGGTCTCTCTGTATTTGGCTACCATCACCCTATTTTCTTTGTCACTTTTTAAAAAGACAAATAGCTCCCCAAAGGAGGTTCCTCTGACCTCCAGCAATGTTAGCACTATTAAGGAATGGGTCCTTTGAAGAGCTATTTTTCATGTTACGCAATTAGTATTTCACATGGTGAAGAGCTGCCACTGAGCAGAAAGATCCAAAACGTTGAAAATAAGGAACGCCATCAGCCAGGGGAATTAAGGAAAACCATCTGAGCTTGTTAAGGCATTGCTGCCTGAAGGAAACTGCGTGATGCCCAAATACGTGCCAGAGCTCGCCAGCAAAGCCAAGCCCAGAGTTGATGCTGGCAGCAGAAGACAAAGGCAGGAGATGCCAACAGGTCTGCGAGCTTGAAATGGTATCTAGAGATGTTACCATTTTGTAGCTGTATTAAAAAATGTATTTGGCTGACATGCAGCAGGACATGATTTGTTGTCAAAGTCTTTGTATGACAAAGAAATATTGCATTAATCCTTCCCCAAAAGCATTCACAATTTTCTCAGTGAAGCATAACACTAAAAAAAAATTTAACTATTTTTCAAAACCCAGATTTTTTTTTCCCATGAACATGAATTTTTCCCTCTGCCCAGAAGACATTTAATTTTCAGACGAAATAAATAAATCCAGTCTTCTTTTAGCTGGAAGTTATAAAAATGGCTTTGTAGGAAAAATGCAGCTGTTGAATTGGAAATGCTTTAATAGGTTTTTAGACTTCTCCAAAGTGGTGGTTTCCTTTTGCTGAGGAGTCAGACTCCTGAGGTGACTACTCCAGGTTTGTTGCTCATGAAGTATACTCGTAATTTGGATAATTAGCTAAATGCCACAGAGTCATTACCTTTTCCCTAAAGCTGTGTTTTTTCTGTAGGCGTTTTCCCATGTTGATTTAATATTGTTAGTTTTCCCGAGTTAATTTAATACGGCCAAATAGGTAAATCCTTCAGAGATTAGTTAGTCTCAAACGAGAGCCAGAAATCTGCAAGGCAGACGACTTGTAGTGGTTTTTGCTGCGATTTTAAGTATGTTGCTCTTCTTTTCAAAAACAAGGAAACATTTTTAATCCTATGCTTGATTGCTCCTATAAGGCAAAGCAAAAAAGGAAGGCAAGAAGACATTGTTTAGAAAAACAAAGCTCTCTTTGCCCCATCTGCCAGTCCCACTGCTGTCAATGCCGACTGCATCGATACGTGTCACAAGAATTGAAGTGCCACAAAATGCCACAGACATTTTTCCCATACTAAAGTTTTGGGAAATGCAGGCGACTACTATGGAGGCAGCAATGCTAGATGAGCATCACTGAGGCAAAATTACAAGCAAACACACAGCACAGAAATTCAAATGAATAATTAAAGCACGCCCTTCTGAGTTCCAGCGTGCTGCCTGGGTGTTTGAAAACAAGCCCCTGAGGAGTGCTTAAGGAGAGGCCTCTTCACTGAAGTGGCCCAGGATGTTCTCAGGGGCTGAAGAACCTTCCCGACATGCAGAGCCAAGCTTGCCTTCAGCAGGGCTGCAAAGGGGAACCAGAATTTTTATCCTGCAGTTTCACACTTACTTCATACGGAACATAGCAATTTCTACCAAATCCTGACCAATGAGGTTGAATAAGCAGAAAAAAGAAAGCAAAATCAAGGAACAAAATGAAACAAGCCTAGGATTCTTTGCTGACAGTCATTAACCATATCATTTTCTTCCTGTGTAGACCACTGTTTCTTTCTCTGGTTCGCTCTGAGCAGACAGGAATTTTTTCACCACTGTTACGCTTCCTTTCTTCGAAATGTTTATCACCAGGAGCACTCCACAGAGCTGACACGGAAAGCACAGAGGCCCTGCTAGCAGATGCGCTCAGTAAGATTTTTTGCTCGAGGCCAGTATCAGTGGAAACCAAAGTGCTCTCCATGCAGCAGATTAGCTGAGGTGGTCACACGGCTCTGAAGGTCGGAGTTATTTGTGCCTCCATCTCTTCAGGGCACTCCTGCAGTTTGTAAGTTCGTTTCCCTAGCACATCAGCTTCCAGCTCACGTGAAGGCCATTTTTACTTTCTTTCATGCTGCGGTAGTTTTAAAGCTTCTTCTTGCCTTCATTTCTATGATGTGCATCCCCTCGCTTGCATCCATTGCAGTTCCTTCCTCTTTCACTTGTAAATTATTCATTCTGGCTGTCATCCAGCTCAATTTAGTTTCAATTTGCAATGCCATCTGAAAAAAGCAGAGCCGGTCTATCCTCCTATCCTATCCCATTCCATCTACATGCATTGGGAATGGCCTCAGAAAGGAGAAGGAATCACAGTGCAAAACTTCTGTTTATGTCTTTTCTGCCAAAAATAGATAGCAACACCCATTTCTGAAGAGTTCAGCAAAACTTGCCACTTTTCCTTATACACCCTAATCGTATGGTAAACAACGATGGGCCAAATGCGTAACGAACACCGATGAGCAAAAATGCTAGTCAAAGTCCCCACTGACAGTGGTTTTTTCTCAGAAAATCACTTTGCAAAGGTTTCTCTAAAATCAAACTTCTCCATATTTCAGCTGAAAAGGCAAGGAAGAAATTCTAAGAAAGCGGCTGATGAGCAAATAGATCTGAAGGAGAAGGGGGAATGATCAGGAAATACAGCCCCTTGTTTTATTTGAAAGAGGGATGAAAAGTTCCTTTAACCTCGAAGGAAAATAACCTTGTTAAAGAAAAGGAAACTGCGTCACTGCCACAGCTCTGCTGCAAGAATCAAGTCCGTGGATGATTTCTGTACCGCCCAGCGGGGCCGAGGCACGATGGCTCGCGGAGGGCTGCCTGTCCATGAGGATAACCTGGGGAGGTGGCAGCAGCTGCCCCTTTCTCTTCGGGGCAGCACTGCCTCTGTGTGACCGAAACCCGCTTTGAGAGGGAGCCCCAAGAACTGCAATCAGCAATGGAAGAAGGTGCCAGGCGCTGCCTGCCGAGCCCAGGGATGGGCAGGCCAGGTCCTCCCTGCCCCGGTCCCTCGGCGGGCACGATGCCACCCCGGCGGCACAGCTGGCAGAGGAGCGGTGGCGTGAGGCCCGGCCCCACGGCCGTGGGTTACAGTGCTCTGGCCCCCAAGCCCCACGGATGCAGAAATCCGAATTTACCTTCTGTTCACGTTTGCTTTGCTCCATATGCACATGCCTTATTTTTTCCTACTCCTCCTAGATTTTCCAAACGTGTGTTAAATCCCGATGGGTACTGCCATTTCCTACCCGATCCCGACAGACTCAGCTCCTCCGGTGCACTACCAGGGCATTGGAGAGCCACGGTGCTCCTTCTTCCATTAGAGAGAACAATTAAGAGGCTAAAATCAGCTCAGCGCGGAGGGCTCAAGGTCTAGCTGCTCCCTTCTCATGCGCCACACAGCACCTTGCCCTGGGCACACCGTTCAGGAAGGGGTCTGCCAGGGATGGGGGTGCCCGGTGCCAGAGCGGCAGGTACCGGCGTTCATCGCTCCGAGCAAACGCAACGGCACGGCGAGAGTTCATGCCATCGATCACACGTGCTGCACCTTAGGTAACTTCATTTCTGACTCACAATTCAAAGAGTGAAACAGGTAGGATTTATTATAACCCACCTTCTAATGCCAGAAAAGAGTACCTGCTAGAATATATATTAGAAAAAACAAAAATCCACTTGTATTGTTTTCTTCTTCCTCCAGCTCTCCTTCCCCTTCCCCCACTTCTCACTTTCACGTGATGCTGAGCCACAGACTCCCCAGGCAGTTTCCCAACTAACCTGTGCTTAAGATGGACTCCACGGAGCAGATTTTCAGCCCAGGGATTTAGCCTTCCATCGCCAATTAACGCTACCGGCAGCTCAGCAGCTAAACTTTTGTGCGCAGCACCAAGCAGTTACCCACACTATTATTTACGCTGAGCGGTTTCACTAGATTTTGGTTGGTTGACTCAGCTCAAGGACTGCTCCACAGCTGCTTGCTCAAGTAGCGGAACCCTTCAGGACAGCTCTACACCCAGTAATATACGCAAGTCACTGAGTGCAGGTGCTCAACAGTTTTTTAGGCTCATGACCTTGGGCAGCATTTTCCCCCCTCTTTTTCTGAACCCCCAAAAATGGGATAATTTACTGTCAAGGCAAAGGGGCATTGTCAGCCTAAAACAATTTCTTAAAAGGCACCTTTATTTTCTCCCAGTGAACAGAGAAGATTGTGTTGAGAACTCCTGATATTAAATGAAGAAGATAACCTATCTTGCTGACGTTATTTTATTCCCCAATCTGTTTGTCGGTCACCTCTTCTGAATGACTCTTTTCAGCAAGAAACCTTCTCTATTTTGGCCTTTCATACCACAATAAATGAAAAAAATCTGCCAACAAACTGGACTTCTGTTATCCATTTTGACATAGATATTATTTTCAGTTTATAAGTTATAACACTGTTAAAACCTGTAACAAATGAGGATAATTAAAATTTTGATGTTTTTATAAAATATTAATAAACACCCTCTTTTGCAGTTGCATCTTTTGTCTTAATGTTCAAAGCACCTAGTAAAGAGAAAATAAGACTCTTACTAATCCTGCAAAAATAGCCTAATACTATGCCAATTTTCAAACTGACATGATCAGAGCTAAAGGGACTGAGAGGTGTACCCCAAAACACCCCAGAAAAAAAGAAAGTTCTCCTTTCTTTGCGTTCATCCTGATGTTCTATGTTTAGATTTCTAGTTTGGTCTGAAGCCACTTTGCAAAGTGGGATTAATTGCAGCTGCTAGAGTGCAGCATAATAATGGTGCTTTCTAATATAAATCTATTAGAAGAATAACTTCTGGATATCTAATAAAAGGGGCTTTATTAATGAAGTCACATGTGCAGAAACATGTCCCTTGGAAGGAAATCTGGGACTCCAGGGAACGGCTAGAGCACTCCAGTTATTGTTCTTGTTTCTTTGGTTGCTTCACAATGAAGGACTTGATGAAAAAACAGCATGCAGGGTACGCTGTGTACAACCACAGCACAGGGCTGTGCATGTCTATCACGAGACAGGACTACAAGCAGGTGTAGAAAGAAATGAATAGAACTCACCAGCTCTTGCCAACCACAGTCTCCCAGTGTTTCCCTAAATACTCATTTTGCTCATACTAAGCACGTTTATAACCCTTTGCAATTTACCATCGTATTTCCGTATTTGCTATGTTATTTTGCCCAAGTAAAAAGGACAAATCCAGGAAAAATCTAAACAGATCTTAGTATCTGAATTGACTGAATGATATTCGATTTTAGTGATGTGACTGTGATCTCTTCCAAATGTCCTTTTCCAGGTAAGTTCAGGCCTCTTACTGTATTTTCCACCATCCTTCCATGAGGTTACTAATTTTTCCAAACCTCACTTCATTTCTGTTTTCAGGCCATCACAACCATAAAAGCTCTGCTACTGCAAGACGGAAGATAGCAAAATTTGATGTCCAAAAGAAAGCCTCTGTAACTCAAACAAAAAAGGAGCCAGAGTATGTGACACTACTTCTGCTTCAAAAGGGCCTAGAAGCTTTTATGTGTTTTTTCCAACTGTAACAACTGGTCTGAGGAGATTATCCCTTCTAATAAATGTTGCTTAGCACTTCAATGCCCTTTCCATCATAGATCTCAAACTGCATTGCTAAACAGTGTGCTTCAAATTAGGGGGAACTTCGATACAGAGAAGCCCTTGTAAACTCTGAGTCAGTGGCTGATCTCAGAAGGGACTCACAGGGGAAACCCACTCACGCACCTTGCAGCCAGGCGAAGTTTTGCTGCTGACGTTAGCAGAACCAGGATTTCACCCTAGCAGTCTGATGCCTCTGCCATTCCCCTGGCAGGATTAACAACTCCACAAAAATCGCACCCAGATGAAGCCATTTTGCTAATTTTGCCTCCAGAAGGCTGTCATCATTATAGCAGTAAGCTATACAGGGGTCTAATTAAGAGGTTGTGGGAGAATGCACAGTTCTTGGGTGACACCTTTTCCCTTGCACTTGGTTTACTATTAACAGTCGTACACATGGAACAGAAGAAAGCATCATCTGGGCCCTATTTCCAGGCAGTAATGACCTTAGGGCACCCAGAAAGATAGACCTGATAGACAAAAGCCATCTGTTTCTGAGCCGGTATCATTATTTTGCACATCTGCTCAGTTCATTTCATTTGGTGTTAATACACTCTGCTTCACAAGAATCTTTTACTAATGAAATAGCTGTCAAAGAATAATAATTTGCTGGACTGACTACTGTTCTCTGTATCGCTTCCTTTTCTGGATATCTGTCACGCTGCGGATGCTGGGAACAAGCCAGTCACTGCAGGGACTTTCCGAAGAACCTTACTGTGACATGAGAGCTTCTTGTTTAAAGAAACTTCTCTCATGCCATCACTGGAAGACCATTTTTCTGCTCCCTTTTGGGCACTCTTTTTTTCCCTATACAATTGTTATGCAATTTTTACATAGATTTTTATTATATGACTTATGTGTGAATGTAAACGCGTGCACGCCTCAGTGGAGAGAATGCAAAGACAAAATGAGACAGCTGCAGTTCTAGTCTTTCTTTGTTTGGGTTTGTTTTCAGGTTTGTTTCTTTTTTTTTTTTTATTTACAGCCTTGATGGACATTTGCACTTTGCCTTCTGTTTTCATCATCTACCTTCTTGAAGTTGTCCAACCCAGTGAGGACAAGGATCTCTTGATACTGACTGTCTACAGTCTTGCTTCAGTGAAAGGAGGGCTGCTTAGCTCCCCTTCTCATCCTCAGGGGAAGAAGCCTTCATCCTCTTCGGCTCTGACATTTGCTGTGGCTAAGGGTGGTTGGTAAGAAATGAGCCCAGGTATCCTGTACAGTCATTCATGTACCTTCTCTGTAACATATTAGGAAAGCACCACACATTGATTACTGCACTTGCATGCCAGTAATTATCTACAAGTGATTCACAACAACTAACAAAAAGCTCCCTGCTTCACTACATATCCCAGAACCTCACACCTGAAACCACCTAAAGCCTGTTGATTCACTTCCCTCTAAAAGCAATACAAAATATGAAGACAAAGGTGTGTGTTCAGATTGCTTCAAGCCTTCTCTGTTCTGCTGAAAAGGCAGGAATTTCCCACTTCCCCAGTGCAGTCTGGATAGCTGCACACATCCCAATCCAGCATCCCGCAGGGATGTCTCAGGGCTCACCGGGCAGCCCAGCAGATTTGCTTTGTGATGAAGCTCCCATGGAAATGCCCCTCTCCACCCTAGACAGGACGTCAGGAAGAGTCCTTGGGAGACACTCAAACAGCTCTCTTCTGCATAAGTTCACAGACTGGCTTTTAAGATCACTTCGACATCTTCTACCCAAGCAAAGAAACTAGGAAAAAACAGTCCACTGATATGTGATGCATGCAGGAGAGAGATGCCTCTATTTATAGCACAGAAAGCTGGAGATGTGTTTATTTACGTATTTAGCTGTTGTTTTATGTAGCACATGCTGGAAAACAACATATCAAGACACCTACGCAAAAAGCCTAGAAAGCAAATTTTATTTTACCGAGACCTGCAACTGCAGCACTATAACCACATCTGATAGGTTTATCTCTCAGTATTTTCCTCCAATCTCCTCCCCTTTACTGCAAGCTAGAATCTTCTTGCCAGTCTCCGTGTGGGCTGTTAGCACTACAGATAGATTGGAGACATGTATTTTATTTCCCCAGATGGTTTTTCACCTTTGGAACTTAATTTCATGTCTTCTTGCATCTTCCTGGAGAACAGCCTGCGTGACCAGAGCACAAACACCCTCGCATTTTCTTCAGAAGAGACACCTGAGAAATACAATGATGCTCCTCCAGGCTGACCAGAGCTTCTGGTTTTGGTAAAACCCATTTTCCTTTATGGAAATTCCTCCTATTAAGAATGGCCTGGTTTTCCACACGTTTTGTAGAGGGGCTCTGAGAGATACAGACAAAATAATCTGAAGACTTTCTTGGCCCTAACTGAACATATTTGAAGGTTATACCTCTTTTAGTTAAAAATAATCATAGAATCATAGAATAGGTGGGGTTGGAAGGGACCTTTGAAGGTCATCTAGTCCAAGCCCTCTCCAATGAGCAGGGACATCAACCAGCTCGGGTTGCTCAGAACTCCATCCAGCCTGACCTTGGATGTGGCCAGGGATGTAACACCTGTCTGCACAAACTGCACAAACTCTCTGCACACTGTGCCAGTGTTTCATAAGCAAATTATCAGCACATTTTGATGACAAAATGTTTCTCAGAAGGACAGTAAGAAGCAAACATAGATCAAGATTTTTTAAAATACCTCATAATTTTAGAGGTTTAAATTAAGGCACTTCAAAAACCTCTAAATTGAGGAACAGAGCACGTCTTTAGTAGGATCCTTTGGAACGCCTTAGATAAAGTGCCCAATAAAACGAGATTTAAAAAATATCGTTGTGGTTTAGAAGAAAAGCAGGGGGTTTGTTCATGGTAGAACATTTACTGGCAGAAAAGGAAAAGCCACAAACCAACTATCATCACACAGCCTCTCTAACAACAAAATCCTTCAACATAAATTCAGCGTGGATCTGAACAAAGGTGACACTGCAGAAGATGGAGAGACCACCTAAACACTACAGCAAGGAGTGTTACAGAGCGCCCTGAACAACTGCTTACTGCTCCAGAAACCCCGTGTGGTGCCGCACAACAATGCCATGTGAAGATGCTCATTTTCATCCAAGACAGCAGTAAAACCTTATCAAACAGTTTGACAGACTAATTAGCTGGAGTATGGCACTGAAGAACAATATTGCTCTGGTATTACTCCACCAGCTCACTTGAAGCTCTCTCCACTGCACAATATAGACATTCTCTTCATAGCAAAACCTTAGTTCCACTTATTCAGTGAAAAAAAACCCTGCTACCTCAGTTTGTCCCTCAACCTTTATATTAAATTCCTATCTTCACTGTTTTGGAGCTAACTGTACTGCCATACGCCGAATGCTGTAAGCAGCAGCTGAACCTAATGAGGCCTGTATCCAAAATCATAAAAGAACTCAGATAAAATGTCACATCCATATTTATTGGAAATGTTAAAAACTTTCAGTCTTCTCAGGCATAATTAAAACTTGTGTCTTGTATATGTTTTTCCCCTCTGGAAGAATAATTATTTATAATTTTAAAGGCATCAAAGCATGTTTGTACGACTGGCATCTGACATATTTCATTAAATTCAGGTTTCTTTGAAAAGTGGTATCTATAATTCTGTTTAATGTAGGACTCCCTCTGTGCATTTTATATGTGTAGACAGTGAGCATGCCTATATTTTCCCTCTTTCCTGACAGCAAATCTGTTTCTGGTATTAAAGAGCAATACACTGAAGCAAGTAGAAATGACACTAATTTTGTATGTAAATTTAATGCAGGCAATACATATTATACAATTATTATTACTATGTGTGTGTGCGAATTATATAGATTTTGTATTTAATGGCATTAATGAGTGTCTATCTTACTGCTGGCTTCCCAGAGCTGGCTGAATACCTGAAAAGGTGCTTTGCTGTTCAGAACCCCGCCGCGATCTCTACCTCTTCAGCTCTCTGTCCTGAAGTGCACCCACAGCAGCCTGCTCCCGCTCGCCGCTGGCGCAGCACACCAGCCGACAGACGGCCTGCGTTTCCGTGCGTGCTCAGTGGCAGGCTGACTACAAAGAAGGACGAATTGGGGTTTTCCTGCACTACTACAAGAGAGAGATTCAAGATGTTGCCCCACTCAGATGTGCATGTCTTGCCTACCAAATGCATCGCAGTCATTAGCTAACCACAGTTCTACTAATTCCCACATTTGAATGCTCTTTCATTTAGTGCTTCCTGCGGTGACTGTAATTACATTTCAAGGCTCATTGGCGGGGAAAGTCAAATGACATGGTATGAAAAGAATAAGATTAAAGCAAGTTTTCAATGCTAAATGTCAAATATACAAGAATGTACTGTGAATTGGCACCAAATAAGACTGCCGTTCTTTATCCTACTGTTAGCTACATATAGAAATTGTCCTTCCTATTCTATTCCTTTTCGTTATAGCTATTGGTTAAATTACTATGCTCTGGTCACTTACTATACTGAACAGTAGGAAAAGGCCCTATCAAGATAAGGTATACCAGAACGTGCAGTAATTTGTACAGACATAAACCCAGATTTTCAAAAGAGCTTTCTTCCAATGGCCCTGAGGCAAACCTTGCTCACAATCTGGAATCTTTTGTTTGTATTTGTTAGTATTATTCAGAACTATTATTAGTAGCAATGTGTATTAATAGCTATTAATAATTACCAGTTATTCTGATCACAGGAACCACAGCTATCTACTTGGGATCAAAAATACACTTGCATCTTTCAGGGATTTGTCAGGGTTTTGCATATGGATGGCACTATTTCAACCACAGGATAGCCACATAAATAAATATCAATATAATGGAATGTAAAAAAAAATATATTTATATGTATATGCTATATAAATAGAATCTGATACGGAAAACTGATGTTTTCTCCTAACAGTAGCTGGTTCTGTTTTTCCCCACCAAGGGAACAGGTAATGGTTTAGTCCACACAAGGATGAGAGAGAAGAATTTGTTTTGGATCAAGGGAAATAAAAGATGAAGGAATATAGAAGTGTCAGTATATTAATACATAACTTTGAATACCAACGGGGAAAGCACAGGCAGTTGCTGCGCTCGGTGTCTCCCCTTCTCCCAGCGCCGAGTGTAATTATAGACAGCAGCAACAGATGTTGCCAATAAGCTTTAAAGGAGAAAGGGAAGTGGTAGGAACAGAAATGCAGCGTCATATAGAAAAAACCAATAGGAGGGACACCTGAAAACGCAGTGGTTTTCTCTCTGCCAAAGCCAGCCCCGTGGCAGCAGCGCCCATCTCCCACTGCAGCTAAGCAGACGGTTGCAAAGGCTGTAACGGTACAAAGATCACAGAATATCCCGCAACGCCATAGAAGGAAGGAAACCAGTAGCATTGCTTAATGGTCTGCTTATTTTACAGTCAAGTGGATTGCCAAGCAACTAAGCTATAACAAGTCCCTTATTTAGGGGAAGAGATGTTTGTCTTCTGTCTGTCCCTGCTTGCAAATGGCAAGTGGAGGGCATTTCTAAGCCAGATAATTCGAGTACAGCATGTTCCCCGAGCCCTGTGCCTGTGCTGCTGAGCAGCCCGTGTTAATCACGGCAACAGTTGACACACGCGCCTTGCCAGAGACCAAGTTTATCACCACCATTGTGACTTTTACTCTCTACTGCTCAAAACAAAACAAAAAACTAAAAACCCTGCAGTTATTCAGGAATCTGAGTTTCCCACATTACTTAACATGACTGGATCCCTTTAGGATTACATAAACGACAAGCCCTCATGACAAAAAAGCGCTTGATTTGGTTGTCTAAGCATGTACACCCAAGGCTGTTAGAGATGCACAGGGCAGCTGACACACTGCCACAGGACACAGACAGAATACCCCAGGGACCAGCAGCTGGAGGCCGGGTGAAATATGTCCTAGGGCATCTGGAATGGCTCTAGATGCCTCAATTAGGCAACCCATCTGAGCCCCAAACGACCCCTTTGTGTCCTGCATTCTTCAGCTGCATCACCCACCAATAAAAATGGGTTAGTATTGCTATTAAAAAGCACCTATATAAAAGTACAAATATATACAGTGTGTACATTTGGGAGCACATCTGAAATCACTCACTGAGACTCAAAATGTAGTGTTCCTTCCTCATACAAGTGGATATTGAAGACTCTCACCCAAGAGAACCATCTTGTGAACACAATGCTCAAGCCTGAAGAAAGATGTGGTTAGGGCAAACGACAGAAGACACTAAAGGATAACACTTCAAGACTCCACGTAGCCGGGTCCCTGTCCCAGGGCACCCTGCTGCTGGAGAGGGACAATGCAGCCACAAAACAAGCCTACAGGTCATATAGATAAGTGGGGCAAAATGACCCCAGCCTGGGCCATCGACACCCGCGACATTATTTCAAGGATAAATCGAGTTGGTCAACCTCAACACTACTAGCCCACAGGAGAAGATGTAATTATCTGAGTGCTTTGATAGACATTTGTTATCTCATTAGTGGCTTTTCAGGAAGCACCTGACTACCTTTAGTCAGTAGATACGTCTTTTTCCCTGCTGAACTCTCTGGCATCAATGTTTTCCAGGATTCTGCCTAATGGTAAGAGGGTAAAATTTAAGGTGCGATGAAAAACTGTAATCTAAGTGTGCAAGTACTACCTTAACCTAGACTGATATCACATTAATGCCCAGCTGAAATACTAACAAACAAAAAGGAATTGTTAAAAAGTAATGATTTAAAACAATCAGCCAATCTTGAAACTGATTCTTTTTGTAATTCGCTGTTTTACTTCAAATAATAGGACCAAATTAATGACAAAACCACTGTTTTCCTTCAGTCTGAAATTATACCAAGAATCAAAGTAGAATTCAGCAATGGAAATATCCACTGGCTGATCAGTGCTAAAATATGATTGGAATATGACTAAAATGTCTTTGCTTGGGAAATTACTGCATTTAAGGTCGCTGTTTTCAGTTCCAAATTTACTACATTCCATAGTCTTGACTCAGTTCCTCTCTTTATAACCCAGCACTAAAGTTGAGAACAGAGATTCCCAAACCCACAGCTGACAGCTAGACTTCTCCCTGAGAGGATCTAACGTTAAAAGGTAACATATAGCTGCTTTATTATATACAAGCTATATGTAATAAACATTTTATGCATATGTAACATGTTTATTACATACAACAAGAGCACATACACGTGCTCTTACTCTTTTACCCAGTAACTGCCACAAACACAACTAGAGAACACAAAAACAGGAGTATAAATAGCTGCAACATAAAATTCTGCCACTGCTTTGAGCAAGTGCTGCTCTGCACGCGTGGCAGCCACCTTCCGCTCACCACAGGCACTTGCTGCTAAACAACTTTTAAACCTTGCTCGAAGCAGATGGAAGTAGTGACTGGAACCAGAAGAAGCACTGCGTCATGCAGAGGTGTATCGGGGTGAAAGTGCTTCCAGCTGCGAAGCTGTAGCTGGAGAGACAAATTCCCTTCCTTACCTGCTACAGACGACCCTTGTCAGTCCACTCGGAGACCAGAAAGTCCCACTGAGCAGAAAACTTCACTACCTAACAGGACTTGATGAAAAGTCTCCTCTTTAAATTAGGTGCTTAACAAAATAATCCACCAAACAATTTCCAAGAAAATGTCAGGAACTGTAACTACACAACCCAGAGAGTGGCCATAGCAAGGGCTGGCGCCTGAAGACCAGCCAGAGGTGTTTGTAGTAGAGAAAATGGGCAACTCTGCTGTCTGAGATGCAGCGTGCATCACATTGAACCCCACCAGCCAAACCGCCACACTCCTGGGAGTCAGTCACTGGCAACAAATAAAAAAGCGACAGGTTCAAGACAAAAATATTATAGAGTGCTCCAAGCCAAATAACTGAAGGCCACGTCACAGATAACAATAACTATTTTCTCTAGATGTCTGTTTGCTTCCCTTCTCCAGGAGGACAGGCTTGTTCTCACCTTACTTATCTTTCTTACTGTTTCAGGGATTCTATAAAAAAAGAATAAGCCTTTCAGCTTCAGGACAGATTAATACCCACTTTCAAAATACCCAATGCCTATCTGTTAATTGAAAATACATACATATCTTTTGGCTACCTACACTTTGGACACTTTGACTTGTTCATACCACAGACCTAGCTAAGCCCTCCCTGTAGCAGACCAATCTCTCTAAATCTGGTCTGTCCACCACAGACTGAGAAATGGCCTTTTTCAGATTTACTGCATTAAATCAGACCACCTTTTTATGCTCAGGCAACCTACCTGGCATACTGTATGTGCTGAACAGCAAGGAGAGCATTGTGCTTTTTACAGCTGAGGACTGTAAAGACTAAGCTTCCAGGGCGAATCTGCTGGAAGCGGTCACACAGCACATTAAACAGTGGCATGTTAAGTGATTTTCTCCACTGGCATTTGTAGATTACTAAAAAATAGGGACGAAAATCAAGGTAGCTCTTTCAGTACGTTCCCAATACATATTCTGAAAATAGGAGATTTTTCAGAGTAAAGGGAAAACTATCCAGCAGGAAAATCTCCGTGGGGCCATACTGGTGATGCTGAATGGGCGAATTAAGGCTACGCTCAGACACCCGAACAAAAGTGCCTGTGGAGCAGCTGGAAGCTGCAGAAGATCTCATCAATAAGCAGAGACTTTCAGTTATTTTCTCTGAACTACAAGATGCGAGATTGAAAGCAAGCAATGGACTGAAAGGGATCTTAACAGTAGACGCGGCTGAAAGGAGGGGAGGCATCACTCAGGAGGGCATAAATGCATTTGCTGTACTCACTTGTTCATTAGAGAAAGAGAAGGGGGAAAAAAAGATGCAAATTAAATGGAAATGCCTCATTTTCACAGGAGCTGAAAATAACCCGGCAGCCCATGGGAAGGCGCAGCTGGTACTCAGGCTCATTGCTACCACCAAGCCTGAATGGCTGACAGGATTAGCAGCAGGCCAGGCTCAAACAAAACAGCACCAGGCAGTTTCTCCTCTCCCCCACTCCCACCCGGCCCCGGTTCTGCTCTCTCCTGCTAACTACACCGGGAACTCACATCCCACTATTAATTCAGCTTCCAGTGGCAGGCTGCACTGAACTGTGTACGAGATTACAGCCTGGGCTCCTGCCCGTTCTGTGACAGCACAGATTGCCTCCCGTTCTGAGGAGGGAACCATCGGCGAGCAAGAGCAAATGCTGGGCTACTTAATTGGCACTTTCACTAAAACGGACTGCAGCCGGGATTGACAGACCTAGAGAAAATCACAAAAGCAGCCATCAGAAAGTGAGGGAAGGAGGAACGAGCCCGCCTCCACTCCAAACTCTGAAAGGATCTGGAAATAAAGTAGGATCTGTGTCAACCCCCTCAACCCTGGGTCACCTTGGCCGTCGCAGCTTTGCCACCCCAGTCGCAGAGACACTGCCCTATTCTCCCATCCCAAGCAGGAGCAGGGGGGCTGTGTCCGTGGACATGATAAACTCTTGCTCACACAGCAGTTAAGGACTGCCTGAAAACATTTATATGGAAAATTATCTACCATCCACCTTCTCATCTAGATATTGGAGTAAAGGGAGACTGATGTCTTTCTTTTAATTTCTAAAATGGCCTCATTTACTTGAATCACCTCAACATTTCCAGCATTTTCCACCATTTTCATTTTACATCTTAACGATGCCTCCTGATTTCTTCATGGGAATGGCAGCACGTCTTCTTTAAGAAAGGGTGGGCAGGATTAAGCATTCCACCATCAAACCTGTTCACAACTGCCCCTCCTACCGCTTCCCTCATCCTCCCCTCTCTCTCACACATGTGTACTCCAGCTGCCTGTTCAGCGTATGAGATTTTGGCTCTCACTTTCCAAACCCCCCAAATTCAAGGATTTACTCTTCCAGGATCTCCCATGCTGCAGATTTCCTTCTAGCTCATCACACCTCCTTAATTTTCTTGCTGCTCAAGAATGAAGATGATCTGACCTCCTCCTTCAGGTTTCCAACTGTTCTTCTTCTTCAGCTTATTTCGGTCTCCACAGACTAGCTATCTAGCCCATACTTGATTTTGCAACAGCTTGCAAAATGTATTTTGTGCTTGATTCTGGTTTTTGTCAGCATCTCAAAAGTTTTAAAATCAGCTCGAGTTCAGTATTTTCCTCCAGAACAGAACACAAATAAATAATAAAATAAAAAAGAACTTTACACCATGTCTGATGTAAAGACTAACTTTTATACCACCCTGGACAACAGCTTAAGTGCTGAACCATTACAGATAACACCCTCTTGAATCTAAGAAGGCCCTCCTCACCTCGTGCTCTCAGAATTGCTGATGCCCTGCCCCTTTTTCTTGGCATCCTCCAAATATATATCATTAGGTTTGCAGATACATCACCAAAGGGCCGACTGCACGGCAGTCAGATCAAAGAAAACAAAGTTATTCATTTGTTATGCTTAGAAACTGTAGTTCATCTTTGCCAGATGTCAACTTCAAACCCTTTATCACAGGTCATTCATGTTTGTTCAGAAACCTGAGAGCACAGCAAACAAGGAGATATTTCATTTTGAGCTTCTGAAAACTACAAGAAGTGTTATGACAGATATTAAAAAAACCCCAAACAATAAACATTTTTACATGACTATTAAAGTACTTTGACCTGCCTGCACCCACATTTTGATGCAGTATAGTTCATGGACATTCTTATTTCAGCTAAGAAAGTTTATTCCAATTAACCTTAAACCTATACCTTGTTAACTCAATCTAGTCCTAATTGAGAATCTGCATAGGTTTTTTTATACCAGCTTAATTAACCTTGTCAAAAAAAAAAATCACACTTTTATTTAAACCTAAGTAAGGACACATACGGCCAAACCTTGTTGGAGATCATGTACTATTTCTGAGAACAGCAATCACAGAAAAGACTGATCTCATCAATCAGCCTAAGCTCTGAAGAGCCCAGCACAAAGATTTTCAACACCTACTTAGGACAAGTCTCTTACTGCTCAAAACCACCTCAACATGCTGTTCCCCAAGGAAAGGTGACCAGCTGCAAACGGCCAATACTCCAGCTCGACTGCAGTGACCTGTACCATAAGACAACTGCTGCTGTTGGCTTATTTTCAGGTATAAGCATCCTGCTGCAGCTGACGTGACATCACTTGCACGGAAGCAATCAGATAAAACTTGAGCCCATGACGGCCCTGTTTTGCCTTAGGCTCATGTATAAGGCCCTGGGAAAAACAACTTTCTAAAGAAAAAAGGAAGTTCCCTCTACCTTTGCTCACAGCTAGCGCTCCATTCTTCTTGCAAAGAATGAAAGCAAACAAAATGTTGGAAAACAAGGTGATTTTTAAAAATGTTCTAAAATATTTCTTGTCATAACATGATTATCTCAGTCACTACTTGTTTTATAGTTTAATGTTTCAGATTCCTGTTCACAAGTTTGTTTTGATTAGATTTCATTCTGACTACATCCAGTGATAACTTTTGCTGCTATTTGACTGGCATCCATCATTTTCTTCTTCAAAATTATTTAATCAGACCAATTCTGTGAGTTTGCATGCTACAAAGCACAAGCACAGCCCAACAGCTATGATTCAAGTTTAGGATTTAATAGTTGTGCATTTTTCCCATTGAAAGGTATTTCTAAACTGAACTTCTGAAATAAAGACAGGACTGACAGCCAGAATTTAGCCAACTAAAAAAACCCAACAGTGCAATTAGTAACCTCCAGCAGCTGATTTTCAGAAATGCCAGATTCTGAGAGCCAACTTGGCAGCATAATCCTCCTTTACCTGTCCATCAGGCAGCACAGGAGTCAGCTGCAATGCAGGCTCGCCCATGCCGCCCGCGATGGACCTCCACCCTCTTCTGTCAGCATGGCTGCAATGCTTCCGGAGATGAGAGGGTGGTCCAGTTTCCAGATATACGTAAACTTCAGGGCTCCCCACACACAGGAACAACAAGAATTACTACCTGCCACGGTACTGAACTCCCTGGAGAGGAGTAAGACCACAGCTTCACGTCAGCAATGATAAGCTATATGGGGAGACAGCTTTGGGCTCTTCCTTCACCAGCAAAAAACTGCTTTAACTTCAGTCAACTAGTCTGTGTTACAATCCTCATGAAAACAAGGCAGTTATAACTTTAACTCACAATGGCTGTCGAAGTAAAAAAAAATAAATTTGAATTTTTAAAAATATATACACACATACTACATACATAAATAAAAACCAGAAGGTTTTTTTAACTCCTTCGACAATAGTTAGATTGTTCAATGACATAAAGACACCTCTTTTTTCCTGGTGTAAACCAAACCAGATTTGGAGTACACCCAATCACTGAACTGAAGGAGAATAACTGAAAATGCAGACGCTGCGCATTTACTGCCAGGCTGCAGGCAGCAGCTGCCGCCCGCAGCGCCTTGCTCGACAGTGACAGTGGCTGCGCTGACGTTCCAGATCAGAGAGTCACATCGCTTTGTTCCTTCAGGGAAGCCTCTCCATTTAAGGGGATGATATTAAGGATGGCAAGTCCAAAGATGAACCTTTTCTTCTTGTCTTTTTGCATAATTCTGTGTGAGTTTTTACATGTACTTTATTTTATGGAAGAATTAATTGCATGTCACCATAGACACACAAACAAGACATAACCTAACTAAACGCCAGGCATGCAGTTCACTGAACGCCTGTAGTACAGGGCACTGGTTTTAAATCCACAGCTTCATTCCTCCCCGACCTGCAGCCAAGACTCTGGAGACTCCAAGTCATCAGCACACGTGCAATGCCCAGGGCGACCAAGCCGATGTGGGTCTGCATCCAGGCGGTCATGGCAGGCCACAGCAATGCCACCTTCCGTGGAGCAGAGGTACATCCCAGCAGGGCAAGAACCCCAGTCGTGAAAATATTTATACGTACAAAGCTTAACTGTAGGAAAGGTCTCGTGTAAAGGCCTTGGAATGCCTGTCCTTTGTGGGACTCTTCTCTGCCACGACGGACCACCAGCACTCTATCCTGGGTAGGTAACTTTATCTCTTGGTCATCGTAGCCGTTGTAACCCTATGGGCTGGGGCAGCACCCAGCAGTCCCACAACAGCATATGTAAATGACATTAAAGAGGATATACTATGTCTTATTTCATAAACTTGAGAAATCCTTCATCCCAGTGCCACCTCCTTGTGCTATCATAACATTCCAGCTGAAGCCTCAGAAAGGCATCACTAGCAAGTCAGCAGTCGTAGAGGAACCTGCTCGCACTCGTACCACCACAGAGACTCTCTCCTGCCCTGTGACAAACGACACCGTGTTCAATCTCCACGTGCTGGGCCTCTCATACTTGGGTGGTTTCTTGGAGGCCCTTCTACCCTTAAATGCGAAGCTTACAGCTCAGATCTTGCTACTTTTTATCTGGCTGCTCATTTCCGCCATTTGGAGCTTTTCTGCATCCATCTGCACAGGCAGCCTGATTATTGCCCTCTTCACTCTGTACATAATAATAACAGCTTATCTGGAGTTATCACCGCAGACCACGCGAGCAGCAGAGGACACAGAGAATAACCAGGCTGATAGATGTTGCTGACTTACAGGAACACTCTCCCCGGCTTAACCCTCTAGCAGACCTCTGCCTTCTCTCACTGCCTCCAGAATTTTCAGGGCTTTCTAGCTGGGCTGTCTGGGCTCATGTCCTTGGGGATGACAAAGCACAGCATGGGATCTTCACACACAACTCGACACATTTCTTTGCCAGCTAATTCGACATTTTGGATCTACTGTATTCTCTTTGATAATCTACATCAAAGCTTGAGAGTATTTTATCAGCAGATGGATGGTTTGAGTGACTCCTTATTACCTCTGTGCAAATACAGTGGCACAATTTACTACCACCGCGACAGTCTTAGATACCTTACTAATGCCAGTAACAAATGCAGCTGACAGGGAAAAAGGTTAGTGGTGCTAACATTTTCCACATTCAGCTCTTTTCCTGAACGTTAAATATACTTTTTTTGCATCTTTCTGTATTGTTAATTGTGTAAATGCTTTGCTATTTTACATATGTATTTGTGATCTGCAGTATTTTCCTTAGGTGCTAAGTCAGTTCAGAGTCAGTGTGACTCATGAGTATCGATAAACCAGTGATTTATGCAGTTCAGGTTCTGGTTGGGATGCTCTCTTCTTACAGCAATTTTTCCTTTTCTTGTAGCAGAGATCTTACAAGTGGAGTCAGCTGCCATTTTCTGAGCTCCATGGAGCTGTAATATATGCCCTTCCCCTCAGAATTTGCTTTCTAGTGGTGTCCTCATCATAAAATCACTTACTACTTTTAAAAAATGCCGCAAACTTATATAGTGAAAAATATCTGATGTCCTTTTTCTAGCCCCATCCAGGAACTTTTAAAACATGTAATTTAGTATATTTTCCTTTTGCTACACTTGCATAACCTGAACTCATCAACATCAAGACCACATCCCCTTAAAATTACTTGATGCATCACAAGACAGTACTTCCACACTCAGGCGAGTACAGCAGGAAATCCAAACTCACAACGGTTTTCCAAGACTCATTCCTAGCGGTAAAGTCGGTATTTGCTGGACTGATGACATACCTGAAATCACATCGTCACTGTAGACTGCAAAATCACTGGGCTAATGAGTGGCACGTTAAACACGAGAGGCCAAGGGAGATGGATAATCTTTCCACCGGCATCTCCAAAACCTCCTCATGGCTTCTTAGGCTACAGACCTTTTGAGCACAAGGCACATTCTGCCAGAGCTCATTCCCACCACTCTCTCATACTTCTTCCCTGTTCACTCAAACCTTTATAAAAGCTATCTAAGGGCCATACAAGCGTGGAAAGTCCCCACTACAGCTATATACTTTCTCTGAAAAGCTCACCAACTTTGTGCCGTTTTCACCTTAGGCTCCTGCTTTAGGCTGAAATACCATCTAGCATGCTTTGAGGGTCACCTCTGCGTCCTTTGTTTCACTACACCGAAGAAAGATCTTCCCAGCTGCTGGATTTCTCAAAAGAGGTCAAACGTATCAGACTTTAATTTCGCATTGCTGCCTTGTAGTCTCACAAGAATTTCCCTTCTACTTCCCATGTACTGATCAAAACACTTGATACACCTCAAGATGCCATGTCCAAGTACATCCGTAGAGAGCCCTAGGAACTCTTAAAATACTTTCCACCTAATGCTGGGAAGCAATGGCACATTTCTTGGTATAGGTAGTATATGGATTCACTTACACTCCTGGTTTCTGAGCACCTTAAGCTGATCTCTCAGCACTCACATCGATCAAACACAGCAAAACCAGCCAGTTTTCCATGGAGCTACACCAGATTCTGGGTAGCAAGTGTTTTTCTCTGTAGCTGTACAGCTTACTTCCCTGTTTCGGAGCCTCAGCATCCCTTTATGAAAGGGAACATAATGGCATTTCTCAGATTCTGTGATCCCTCATTACAGACAGTGATCTTCATAGAAAAAGGTCTAAACAGCGATGTTACATCAGTATTTCCACCAAACAGGAATTCATCCATTAATCTTGAAACCTGGAATACTCTGCCTCCCTGAATCCCACACACTCTTATTGTAGCACTTTACAGACCTTCTCCTGGTGCTGCAGGGATCAAGCAAGGTACTGTAGCTAAGATAAAGAGACACCTTAAGATTGTTTTGCAAGCAAGTTTTCTGCTGGGCATACCCATGAATTACCCCTGAATTACAGGAAACTCTACTGCTTCTGCCCCAGCTCAAACAACACGACATCGTTCTCACTGCACATACGGCACTTCCTATCTGGGTCACACAGCCCAAAGGGGCTCTAATAACCTTTCAGTTGTCCTTAGGCATAAAGATTTATTCCTATTTCTGGTCCTGTAAATTAAAGTGGACAAAGGTGAAGCTTGTTTTGATCTCATACTGTTTTGCAAACACGCAGATGGACTGAGATGGTATCTTTCATTGGCTCTAACTTGGAGGTTGGTCCTGCGCTGAGGGAGGGGCTGGTCCCTTCAACCTGAAGTATTCTATGATTTTTGTCTTAAACCTGAAAGATCTTTTGTCACCTTTGACCACCCACAGACCCCTCCACTAATTACAGCTTATGCTTTTAGCTATGGCAAGGACCAACCAATTCGACAATTTGAAAAAAACATTAACCTCTTCACTGCCTGCACCTTGAGACTTCTTCCCCATGCCAAAGCTCACGTGGGGCACAGCTACACCAGAGACCAGCAGTGTATTCAGTGACTTTACAACAGATCCCTGCAACCTCTAAACCAATGCGATAGGAAAGGTGTTCCAGGGCTGCGAGAGCCAAATCGCCTAAGACTGTCGAATCTAGCCTGCACAATGTCTCCGTTCACTTTTTGTTAGGGGAAGAAGAAAGGGCAAGGTGCACACTTAAACTTTCCCAACAGCTGCCCTGCTTGTAAACAGCTCAGCATGGTGAATTCAGACGCTGCTGGAGGAGGAGGGCTGAGCTCCAAGCCCCTGTCCTCCTGCGCACGCGTGCAGCCAAGCCTTGGAGACGCCACCTCAGGCATCTAACGAAGCCATGCAGAGCTCACAGAAACTGCAGAACCCTCTCTTACCTCATGTTTATATTTTTTTAAAACGCATTTATTAAAAAAATAACAACAGGGAACGCCCTTATCATTCAGTAAATCATCAAAATCTGCTGTAAAGTAGAAGGTGAGACTGTGTTTTCCCTTCAAAAGTCTGAAGTTTCACTGCTGAATTTGTGAAGTTTCTCCACAGCTCCTGCAATCCCAATCCCTTCCATAATCCAGGCTCACTCTGACATTTGACGCCGCTGTAGCCAAGCCTCTCTGACCTGTTCAACAGTCCTGACTCTCTGGGGAACAGCGGGCACCTCAGCAGCCAAACACATTGGTTTGAAGTTACAGCTTCTGACACATTCCCACAACCCCTCTTCGACATACAGCTGCCTGAGAAGCCAGCGTAACATCACTGCGAAATTGTGACTGTCATCTGATGCCAGGTACCTGTACTTACTGCTGTTCCTGGTCTTGGCAATTCAGGACGGCGGTGGGCTATTTACGCTCACAAAAGGAGCGTTTTGGTCATCCGCTGGTCCAGTGGAGCCCACTCTCGCCAAAGCTGCCATCCCACCAGTTTCAACCGCCGTGTCCCACATTCCCTTGTGCCACTGCTCATCCGATCAACCCATGAACCACCCTGGGGGGCCAACATGCTCAAACCTGAGTGCCTGCAGAAGTGCTCAGGTTTTGGCTGGCTCAGTCACAGGCGGGGATGAGTACTGGTGCTGGGGAAAGGAGCAGGCACACACAGCAGCCCAGGACGGCAGCACCCGTGCCCATCGGGTCGTCCTTGCTCTTAATATCTGACGCCAAGCTCCCTCATTTCGCTGCTGTTGGCTGCTGCTGTTTTGCAGGGGTTTGTAAGACAACTTTCCCGATGCCATAAAATCAATGATCTTGGTGCAACCTTTGCCATTTATTGCATTCCAGCTGGAAGGGAGTTTGGGGAAAAAAGAAAAATACCCAGAAACAAAAGCACTTTCTGAACAGACAAAGCAGAAGACAGTACAGTGAGCCTGGGACAAGCACAGCAGCTTTCCCCGGCAAACTTCATTGGGCAGGGTTTCCCCTTCTCCACAGCATTCCCCAGCCTCCCCACAGAGAGCAGAATTCCAACATTAGCCTCGGGATGGAGAAAGCTCCACTTGCCCTTTGGTTTTGCATTCCTCCTGCCCTTTCATCAGCTCTCCTTTGGTCCAGAGTCTCTCTGCTTTGCAGAGCGCAGCTGCTGATCCACCAGACATGGACCATCACGAGCATCTCCCTGAACAGCCCAGGCTGGAACACCACCTCCCAGACACCCTCCCACATAACCACCCCCCTGTAGCGTTGCTGCTAGGTTAAAACACCCTAGCAGAAACAACCACAGCAATATTGAGAGCATCACCTCAGTCTTCCACAGCGTGTGTGTGAGTCCTTTCAACAGCACTGGGGCTTTTGAGGTACTCTGTCTGGAGTATCTGAAGCACACGTGGTGCACGTTCTCAGACACACATGAAATGGTTCTTTGAGCGCCTCTTTGGTTGCTTTATGGGCTCTGAACCTCACCCTGCTCCATTTCTTCTCATTACACAGAGAGATTTGGTGCAGCCGTGTCACCCCAACTTCCCCCAGTATTGCTTAGCCCCACCGAATGTGGCTGCCCTCACATTTTGGTTTAATTTATAGAGTCACAGAATCATAGAATCATTTAGGTTGGAAAAGACCTCTAAGATCATCAAGTCCAGCCATCACCCCAACATCACCATGCCTGCTAAACCATGTCCTGAAGTGCCATATATACACGTTTTTTGAACACCTCCAGGGACGGTGACTCCACCACTTCCCTGGGCAGCCTGTTCCAATGCTTGACAACCCTTTCAGTGAAGAAAATTTTTCCTAATATCCAATCTAAACCTCCCCTGATGCAACTTGAGGCCATTGCCTCTTATCCTATCGCTAGTTACTTGGGAGAAGAGACCAACACCCACCTCACTACAGCCTCCTCTCAGGTAGCTGTAGAGAGTGATAAGGTCCCCCCTCAGCCTCCTCTTCTCCAGACTAAACAGCCCCAGTTCTCTCAGCCGTTCCTCATATGACTTGTTCTCTAGAACCCCCACCAGTCTCGTTGCCCTTCTGTGGACACGCTCCAGCACCTCAATGTCCTTCTTGTAGTGAGGGGCCCAAAACTAAACACAGTACTCAAGGTGAGGCCTAATTTGTGCTCATGTTGTCTCTCCTGTAGACAGGCAACTGCAAGCATCACGAGTCAGACAAGGGATGTTTGCTGGCTATTTCCCCTCGGCTTGGTTTCTCTCTTCTCCCTGAACTGAGGGTGTCCCTCTCATGGGGACCAGCTCATCACTTCTTCAGAGACCTGCCGCTGCCCAGCTTCAGTGCAACGCTGCAACAGCGCCGCAGCATTTCACCTTCAAAAAGACTTCATTCCCAACCTGACGCTTTACCAAACCAAGATTTATTTACTACCTATGGTGAGCAGCGAAGCCTGCCAGGTCAGCCGGGGAGGAGGCGTGGGACAGAGAGCTGCCCCCATGCACACAGCCCCTGGCAGCAAGCAGATCCGCACGGACGCACCGAGGACGAAGGGTCTCCGGCGCAGACATTTCCCGTGGGGATTATACAGAGGACACGTGACCGATGGAAAATACCGAGCATGAGCGCACGGCAGCTGCCCCGCCACAGCGCAGCCCTTCCCGCGGACACTTCACGGCATTCCTGCTGCGCGTGCTCTTTCCCTGCTCGTCCCGCACCAGAGCGTGAGCATCGCCTGGGCATCGCCCGCTGCCTTGCCCCCCACACAGAGGCCGGCGTCACCGGCTGTTTGTCCGTCCCCGCACCCAGCAGGCGGTAAGCAGATGCCTGTGTTTCCACAGCAGCCCTCGGACTATCTTTAATTGCCCTGCTGACTGCTGTGAAAAGCAAAAAGAAAAACCAGGATTGCTGAGTGAGAGTTGATTTGACGGTTAAAATATTTTGATACCGAGAGACAGAATAAAAGTTTCTAAACCAGGATTTGCTTCTGACCATTTTTCTTGGTTTTTTTAATCAGAGAAAAGTGAAATAGAAGCCTAAATTCCTTAATACTAAGTGTAAGCAGCAGGATTAAAAAAATGTAATCTGCTCATTTCGTGCTTTTTGGAGAGCAGCAGCAGAGAGGGCTTCTGTCGTGTTTTCACGGACCAGATGATGCTGAATTTTATTAATTTATTTTAACATTACACAGGTCTGTCTAGTTGATCCAACGCTGCTCTAGCCAGACAGAAATATTAACAATTAGTCACACCATTGTCATCTGACAGCTTGGGATGATGACGGCAGGAGGAGAGGGAAGACCAAAAACCCCTAGCTGTGACTGCGTTTCACTTTAATTTTGCCCCGATTTTCTCTCTCTGAAGGCAACGTGGCAGCTCCCCCAGCAGCAGTGCGGGCCAGGATGGCCTGGCAAGGCCCCCAAAGGGCAATGCCAGCGTCCCCAGTGTCCCCTTGGGTACAAGGTCCCAGCCAGGGCAGAGGCGCAGGGCAGTGGATGCGAACAAAGGCGAAGCCATCACGCTGCCTTCATCTGCCCCGGCTGGCAAGTGCAGGCAGGGACTGGCCACAACCTCGGCTTGGATCGATGGCAACTAGCCACGCTGCGTATAACCCCTTTTCTTAAAGGCAAATAATGCTGCCAGACCCTTCTGGGAAGGGGGTAGTGGCTGTCACGGAAGCTCCCTTCGCCCTTTCCTGAATTGCGGGAACCATGGAAACAAAAGCAGCCACAGCTGCTGGCGGTACAGCCCGGCGACTTCAGCCAAAAGCCCGATGTGACAAGCAAGCCGTTTACTAACGCACCTCATAGAACGGGAGAGGACCACGACAAGGAACAAGGCTGAACACCTTCGACTTTCCGAGTACGCAGCACGCGCTTTCTGCAGGAGGGCAGGTGCATGGCTTGTTTCATCTCACGGCACGCTAACACACGTCTCGTGGAGGCAGACCCCACGGCCACGCACCCACCCTGGGGCTGCAGAGACGCAGCTACAGCGCTCAGCATCCCTCTGCTCACGCTCCGCTGACCCGGCGCTGCAAACACGTTCACAACCACGCATGAAAAAAGGTTCTCCAAACAAAAGAAACCTGAAAGCTAATTTTGTTTTTTACGCTGCCTGACCTTGACCAGGCGCCGTGGCAGGTGGCAGAGGAGGTGGGGAGCTGCCCAGAGCCAGACAACAGGACCCATTAACCCTTTGGGAGCACAGGGGTTTGACAGCCAGGAGGACGTGGTTACGAGGCATCCCGATGCTCTTACCACTTCCCACGGAGAGCCGAGCTGCAGAGGGTCCAGTCTAACAGCACGGAGACATTACACCATGCTGCACACTACAACGCTCTAAAAAATACAAAGCACCACTGCTTCATATTCAGACGAGACACGTTTTCAACATGCAGTACTATTTGTGCACAAAATACAGTGCAAACTGGCTGTTTTCCATTTCTCAGTCACTCGTTCATCACTGGATCAGACTGATCTCCACACAGCCACACTGTCACCAGCAACGTTATTTATACATAAACCCCCAGCCTTCCTCCGCAGCCAGATTTGCCAGGTAGGTACTCGTTGTTCCCGCTGGGGCAAAAGCTGCCTGCTTTCAATGACATGCGTCTGCACTGCTGTTATACAGCAGGCTCTCTCAGTTAAGATTTTCTAGTACAAATATTAGGAAGAAACAAATAAATGGTTCCATTATTTTGCATTTTTTACCTCATATTTAGAATTCCACCTAATTTAATTTTGGATTCTCCAGTGTTCCCACACGAGACTCCTTTTTCCCAGAAACAAAAAATGAAGCAAATGAGATAGATCGCTTCTTCCTGCTGATTCAAACACTCTCCCCCAGCTCTCACCCATCCAATGCTGCAGCATTCCCAGTCCCCACACACAGCACCCGAGCAGCGCATTCATCAGAGCGCTTGCAACCCCCGATCACTGACAGATGTGATATTATCAATTAACACATTCAAGGCAAACAGCCTTTTTCCCCCGTCTTCCAGCGGCCTGCATTCAGCCGCGCTGACAGCTGCCTTGCTGCCAGCACCGAGGATGCACCCACTGTTCGGAGGCAGACGCTTCCCCTCCGGCATCTTCGGTCCCTTCATGAAGAGGCGAGGACCGCAGCGTTTAGCACGACCTACAGCAAAGGGGATGCAAGCGCGGTGGGTATGGCGAGGGTAAAACAAGCCCTATTCTTAACAGAAAAAAGGGTGTAAGTGGGATGCATTTACTTACATGAAGATTCGGTGCCAAACATGGCTGGCCCCAGATGCCGCTATTTTAAAAAGGAAAGAAAAAAGAGTGGAAGACAGAGGGAGTGTAGGAGAGTAGGGACGAGACCGCTACGCAGCAGGGGTCATGGAGCCAGACAATGCAGTCCAGGCTCTCCAAGCTGCCAGATTCTCCTCTCCTCTCCCCTCCTCTGCTCCGCACCGCAGACGGCTTCTCCTCGCACCCGCAGCGAAGGTCCTTCCTTGGGAAACTAAAAAAGCCGGAGCTTCTGTTTTAAATCCGAGAGATAAGCGCAGGCCAGCGTCCCCCTCCGTGACACCGGCAGGCGTGGATAGGTAGCAGGCAGCAGCCCCCGCGCTCCCCAGCCCCTGCTCCCCGTCAGACAATGGCAGGGCTTATGCGTACCCGGGATGACGTCAGGACACTGCAAAGACTGACTGCTGCTAACCCAGAGGCTGGGAGGGGGCTTCAACGGAGCACAGTGATTCGGATGGGAATTCCTTTGTCACAAAAAGCAGAAGACAAAGGACCGGACACATATTTCCCTCCGTGATGATAAATCCCAAGCCGGGGCTGTAACGCGAGCAGGAGAATATCTGCGTTGTGGTCACGCTCTTTTTCCCAGCTGCAAAAGATGCAAAGTGTTTCTGTGCAAACTTACCACACAGCATAAATTTGGGGGGCAAATGTCGAAGTAAATGCCACTTAATGGCATTTTCAATAAAGAATAACCATGAATTTCTATCACCAGCTCTCTCCATTATTTTTCCTTCAAAGAAAAATTAAAATCCTGGGCCAATCTATACTTCAAACCTAATTTTCACAACAAGTGCTAGCCAACTGTCTCATTTACTCAAATCCATTGTCAGAATATACTGTAGCAATGCTCTAACCAGAATAGATAAGTCACACATTTAAATAAAAAACCCAAACCACACTGATCTGAGTGATAAAAAGGCATCCTAGCAACCAAAGAAATATTTTCCTTATTTCTTCTTTATTCTTCTAAGCCATCTAGACTGAGTGTTTCTTAGCCACTGTGAGTGCATTTTTGAGTGCATTGAGCATATTTTTTTCTGACACTCAGTAATTTAAAAATGTTCAAACATAGAAACAAAGCCCTCAGCTGGCTGCTTCCGACCCTCCTGCAGACAAAAGGAATCTGCCTGGCCCGTGCTGGCGAGAGCAGCCAAGCAGTAAGCTGACGGTCGGCAGCTACCGGACACTGGGGGTCATCCATAGGAACGGGTGTCCGGAGGGGGCAAAACGAGAACATTTTCTTTAAGTCTCACTGAACAAGTATATGCAGTTCCTAAGATGGCAAAGACTGAAAAGCTCTGCTGGTGGATGAGGAGAAAGGAGATAGCGGCAAGTCCATTAAGTGAAGCACTTAAAGAAAAACAGCCCACCCCCCATTTCTGAGCTTCTGTGGGTTAACTGGTCCCAAACGCTCCTGCCGCTCCGCGTGCTAAGGGGGTTTGTGCTGTTTGCAGAACACGCAATGCCACCACGAGCAGCAGGCTGGAAAAACGAGTACCACTGAAGGCTGGCGGGACCTGCCACCTGAGGATCTCCATGTGCTTAGATCATCAGGGAACCAAGCAGGAGATCACCAGGGCCACCACTGCCCTGCAAGCAGGCTGGAAAGCCACGTATGGGTCAGAGCCACAGTGGTCCGTCGCCACACCAGCTGCTCTGCTCCTGAGGATGGGGAACATGATCCCACGCTCATACAGTGTGCGTGCCCACCAACGTCCGTATGGACCCTCAACAACCCTGGTCCACAGGTGCTGCGAGGAAGGAGACAGATCAAGAGGCCACACAGAGCCCCATCTCCTCATCCCTCCCACCCTGGGCAGGGGCACATGCCAGGCCCATCCAGGTCCTCTCCCGGCAACCTCTGTTGGCACAAAATGCTCTTCTGTTGTTTCCCTGCTTTCCGCCCCACACGTTGAACAGTCTCTTTGTGTTCTGCAAACACCATGAGAATACTTAGGACCACCAGACTTTTGGGAGCATTTATCTGTATTTCATCTCTGGACTAAAGCCCCGGGAGAGGCCATACCCTGGGGTGAGACATCTCACCACACAGTCTCTAACAGGCAGCTTTTGTTCTCTCCATCGGCAGATGGGACACTGGTGCACTGCGACTCAAACCAACCCTCAGGCAATGACTAAACAGATGTCCCCAAATCTGTACTTAAGCACCTGAACTAACGACCCGGCTGTTCAATCCTCATGTGCATGGATGCCCAGCAGCAGGAAGACACATCCAAACTGGTTTGGACCACAATGCTGTAATGACGGTGGCACAAATCCTCTGACAAGGACCGTAGCTTTGCTGTTCCCAGAACTGAACTAGTTTTTTTGACTATTTGGAGCCAGTAACAATTCCTTCAGTCAAAATAGGCTTGACAAGAAGCTGCAGTGCACAGGGTTCTGGCTTGGCTTTCCAGCAGCCGAGGCAAGTTCACAAAACTGATGTGTCTACTATGTACCGGTAAGTCTCCCAGCATCTTTAAACAAAAACCCTACTGCACTTCTGCAATGGCTGAAGAGTAAGTTTTGCTCCGACGAGCAGATCTGAACTTCCCACAGCATTGTTTCCAAGGAAGATGCAAAACCTCAGGGCTTTCCAATGACATCCTTGAAGGTGTCACAGAGCCCAGGCTCTCTGCCAAGTTCTCATTACACTGACGCACACAGGCAGTCGAAAAGCCTAAACAATCCATGCAGTATCTGTGGCAGGATTTCATAATAACCTATTCCATTAGTGCTAGGCTTGCCAGGTCAGTGCTTTGCCTTGTGGGGAAGGTGACTCTTGACAGGCCACTGAAAGGCTTTCTCTGAAGTTCTTTCAAACACTTCATAAAATGACTTAGAGAAAGTGTTAAAATCTGTTTCTGATCTCCTGCTCTTGTAAGACCAGAACCTTTTAGTTCGCTAGCTGGCCAGCAGAATTACAAATTTCTGTTTCCTACCCTGAGTTTTGCTGTTGGTTTATTCTGCAAAGAAGGGTCAACAAATTTAATCTCTTCCTATGAGAAAGTTTCTCTTACACAGCAATGAAGACAATGTAAATTAGCGTACACAGAATGTCAAACGAACTCTCCTGCAAGTGTCAGCATTGCTGTGATTTGCTTACCATGTGCACAAGACATTGTCCAAGTGTTACATTCATTTACAATGTAACTTCCATGCATTTCTCCACAAGCCAGCACGAAATAAAGTTATCCAAAGCTCTCTCCTACACATTCACATTTCTCAGAGAAAGGGATGTGCTCCTCAACCATTGCCACTCTTGGACCAGATACTCTTTATTCCTAATATACATATTTTAACTCTGTTTTGTAAGGACATGTGTGTCTAAACTCTAAGGCATAGTTTGAGTTTTAACAAACAAGCTGGATAATGAAATGTTAAATTTTTATACAGATGTGAATTTCTGCTTTAAATTCCCTCAAGAAAAACAGTGCCAGCAGGAAATTTGAGCTACCAACCGAGATAGATTTGTACACGTACCTTATGCTGATCCACTAAACCAGAAATCTTCATTCTCTCTTCTCACTAGAGAAACTTTTCATTTTGAGCTTAACCTCCTTTTCCGCAGGAGAAACTCTGAGAACGGGAAACGAACCCATCCCACCGTGAGGTTCTCCTGTCCACTGCCCTGAGCAGCTCACTTCAACAGGGGAGGTCTTGCCTGTCTCCCCAGGGGGCAACGAATGGGTCCCACTCCTTCCAGTCTCTAGAGGCAATGCAGAGGACAATCTCTATCCTCAAAGATGGGTAAGGATTTTTATTACATTAGTTAAACTTGACTTTGCTTTCCAAGTCCTCTGTTCTGTAAGTTTTTTAATGCCTTAAAAAAAATGAAAGTTTTTTAAGACATTAAAAAATTTTATGCATTTAAGGTACTACTGGAAATCTCTGAGCAACTGTGCAGTTAATCCTCACTATTCTGTAACCCCAGAAAGGAATTTCTTTTGCTTCTAGGAAGGTTACTTAGCTCCCTCCTAAAAACGCAGCTAGACTCCCAGTCACCCGCGCTGCAACGATCTCCAGCTTCTGTAGGTTTTGTAGGTTCTGGCAACAGCTGCCACGCCATTTATTGACTGACATGACACCAACAAAATACTGCAAGGTGTTTTTTCAGGGTCTAGAGAAAAATGAAGCCAAATAGCAGCACTTAACGCTGAGCTACAGCCCCTTGGCTCTATACTTACTCTGGCCTTGTTTTGCTCAACTTTGCTGACCTTTAATTAACTGTAACAAACATCTCTGGTGAAAAAAATTGACATCATGCTTATACCAGGGAGCATCTACCGTGGCGGTACGCCTTCGGCTTCTCATCTCACAGGATCATGTATTTAAGGCACAAAGAAACTGCACACACAACCAAACCAAATGGCCTGCACTGACGCCACGACGCCGAGTCCCCGACCCAGAGGTGCGAAGGATTACCCATCCACAGGGTACTTCCCCCAATACCTCCCTCACTAACTGAAGCCGGCGTCTCCAAAACAGCACCTTGGGAGCCGTGGCCGCGGGAGGAGGGAGCGTGGCTGGCCGGGAGGGAGGACAGCCCTGATGAGCTCTTCCCGGCAGGAATGCGGGCAGCGGGGCAGGGGTCCCGTGGGGTCTGCCAGCATGGACTGCATGGCATTCAGAGCCAAGGAGAGCCCATGAACGGATGTCCCGCTGGAAGGAAACATCCAAGGCGCTTCATTTGTGGAAACACCAGGATACTCCCACCGGCAGCCGGGCTGGGCAGCGAGAAGAGCAGCCCGGGGAGCGAGGCAGAGCCAGGACTATGCCAGATAGCCCAGGCACGGAGGCAAGGGGACCAGCTAGCCAGACAGCGGAAAATATCCCTGAACACCTCAGCTGTCTGGAAGTCCTCGGTGTTCTCCTCATAGCCAGCTCTTATCACCTTTCCTTCAAGGTTTTCCACCCGCATTCCCTCCTTGCAACTCGCTGTTCCCTTATTGCATTGGCACACAAAGGAAGAAGACTGCCGGCAGGAGAAAAGGCAAGGTCTTAGTCCTGTTCAACGCAGAAAAAGGATTTTATACCAGACTGATTTGTGGACTGCAGGAATGTTTTTTTCTTTTTATTATTATTTGCTCTGGCGCTGATTTTTTAAATATTTCTGTGTAGTCTATATTACATTTATGCACCCCCATTTCACGTAAAAAATCTTTTTCTGCAGCATTTTTAGACAGTTGATGCCTAGAACAACTAAGTTTTTTGAGTAAACATACGCATGCACACACACACAAATAACAAGCCAGACTGAAGAACAAACACTTAATTTTGCCATCAAAAAATCTTCTTATGTCTGTATTGGTCCTTATCTGAGAGATAAAGTTCAAAAGACAGACTGCTTTCTAAAAACAGAGATACAATGAACCATAATAGCCAATTATTACACTATTGCAGTGCCCTTCAGTTTTAACACAGATCTTAGCTTTAGCCCTGCTCTGCAGATGGTAACTGCAAGCCATTCACTACGGGCAGCAAGAGGCAGCTCGGAGGAGATGCTCAGCAATTAAGAGAGGAAGTTCTGTGTGTTCTGCCTCTCCCAGGCCACCCAGCTGGGGCACATCTAACGGTCACGAAGCTCCAGCAGTTATGAAATGGCAGAGTATTACATGCAGAAAGCTCTATGTAAAGAACATTGCGTACAAGAAAGAAAGAAAGAAAGAAAGGATCGAGCCAGCTTAAGCACTCAACTCTAGGATATGGCTGACATTGCGGATCCCAGGCAGGTGTCTAGCTCTCTTCAGAGGGCTGGGTGTTTGCTCCTTGTTAGCCTCACGATGTTGAAGAAAAACTCCAAATCTTGGGCTCCTGTCTTCTCACAGGAACCAGGAACTTCTGTAGGCTACAAAGCCTTGAGATACTAAGCAACACAGTATGTATTTCTCCCCTGGTAGTAGTCCCTGGGCTCGAATACCTGGGGTCTAGTAACAGGGAGCAACAGAACAGAAACGTATTCCCATTCACCACACCAGAGGATACAGAATAAATCTTCCTTTTTCATCTTACCTTCCAATACCCAATGTGAGACTGAAAAATAAGGCAGTATTACTTTATAAATGGCAGAATATAGCTTACCTTCTGTATAGTACTGTCAAAAGACTAGGATGATGATTCACCTGTTTTTACTTCCATTTTGTTGGTTTGGTTTTCAGTTTGGTTAGTTTGGTTTTAAGCATAAAACTGTTTATCCACAAATATCTAAGACAGTTACCAACACAGTGTGACAATCTACTCACTGTGTGCAAATGGCACATGAAATCCAAATGAAATGCATTATTTTTTCAGTAACATCAAGCCCCATGGCTCAACAGAGCACGTGCAATGGCGTCGTTAAATTCTGAGAGCTGTTTCTGTCCCAAACGCATGCAACTGTGTGATGAAATGAAGCCACTACTGCATCTGAAAAATGTCCCAGCAGAACACACTACCTTTCAATACGATCCAAGAAGAACTTAAAAACAAAGAAAGCAGTCAAATCAGCATTGTGGTTAAAATAAATAATTTAAATATCCAGCTATTTAAATGCCTTTTTAAAAGAATAAAATATTAGAAGAGGGAAAATAAGTGTGTATTTTCTACACTGAGGGAAATACCTGAAATATTTTGGTTTGGTTTTTTTGTATCCTCATATCAGAGTGAACAAAGGTGGATAACAAATTAAAAAACAGATTATAAACAAACTGTCATCATTTTTTATGCAACCCTGAAGGACCACAAATTAGGATTAAGGCCAACTCATAATAAACCGCATGCAAACTGGCATCAGAGGGAACACGTGTGCCCCAGAAAAAAACACAAATATCCAATTTATATGCATAAAAAATAAGTCAGAGAGACTTAGAAGAGTAGTAAACATTGCCAACATTGCATTATGATCTGCATTAATAGTGTCTGATCTAATGCCAAAACTTCACGATTAGGAGTAAGTGACTATTGAGAGAGGAAGATCTAATTCAAATTTTCTCTCAGTCCAAGTAAACACAGGAAGAACGTTAAATCTGACATAAATAGCAATGATTTCATCATACATACGGGAAATATTACGAAGGACTTCTAAGCCTGTGAGGGAATACCCACAAAACAACATAAAAAGGTGTCTGAGGAATTTAGCTCTTCACACGAGCACGCTCCGTGTGTCCCTGCTTAGTAGCTCGGGAACTGGTCAGCCATTTCAACCGGTAAGCGAGTGCTGTGTTGAGCACACTCACTAGCAGACGTCAAAAAGTCCTTAACATAACCATGGGAAAATCTTCAATCAACAGTTTCATTTTTATTTTCCTATGTGGATGTTCACGTGCGTAACAGTGGATAAGCTGACACTGCAGCCAGAAATATAATACAGTTGTGCTGTTAGTGGAGAAACCAAGTCCACTGGAAACTGTTTCACTAGTTCCACTGAACAAAACTGTTGTCATTTAAGGATTTCATTTTTCCCAAGATGAAGCATTTCGGTGGTGTCCCATCCCCTCCTTCTGTGGGTTCCAACCAGCCTCCATGCCCAGCAGACTGGAGATGTAAAATTTCTCTCTCGGAATTAAAAAAATTCTTGACCACAAAAATTAGTAAATGTTTGGATAACTTGACTAACATGGCTTTTCTTGAGAAAGAGCTTCTAAGAGTCGATAATACAATCCAAGCCCTCCTGAACCTGCAGCTTGACCAGTGTCCGGTTGCTGCAGGCACCAACATCCATCGACAAGGCTCTGACTGCAGGCTCCAGGCAGCAAGCCTGGACGCAGCAGTTTCATTTGCTGAACACTCAACACCAGAAGAGTAAAACTCCTCCTGGATACGCAATGTTCTCCAAACGAAAAAAAGGCCTATCTGGATAAGGGCCAGCCTGAGGAACAAATACATGGTGAAGAAGAAGCCTCCACAAAAGCACTTCAGCCTAGTCGCACTGGCTTTTAGGAGAAGTAGGCTCTTAAACTTGACAGACACCTTGGAAATGTGCTCCTAAACAAAGCACTAGAGAAAACATCAGGCATTTAGTCATGGTAACAGAAGGCTCACCTATGCAGGTAGAAAAAAATAAGATGGGAAAGGGTGGTGGCATCTGCCCTCCCTCCTCATGGCAGATTCAACTGCACCAACATCCTTCCCACCAGCCACAAGTCAGAAAGGAAGGAAAACTGCAGAGACTCCAATGTCCAACTCCATGTGGGAACCCAACCTAGGACCTACAGCAGACCTTTACTAGGAGCTCACGGCATTTACTGGTTCACAGGACTCCTGCCACATCAAACCACCACTTTGCCAAAACACAACTACGGCTTGCACCTCCTGCCTGGCGATGGTCACTGTATGAACACCATGGCAGAGCTGTGACTCCAGATGGGCATGATAATAAGTGGCACGGCAACTTGGTGGCAATTAAATCATCAGACATCAACACCATCCAAGTTCCTCAGAAACCTGATACTCGTTGTGGGCCCTCACTCCGCGCAGACCACGCTGCCCAGGGCCAGGGTGCTGATATCCCCCTCCCTGGCCTCTCCCCTGGAGAGCTCGGTGGTGGGACCCACAGAGCTGCTGCATTCCAGCAGTGCGAGGAGAGGATGGAGACACAGAGGCTGCAGCTCCCAATCTCCACAACACTCATCCCAGGAAAGTCCTGGTCAGCATGCTGAGAGAGCACTGATTTTCTGAACAGTTTTGCTGTCGGTTCAGCAGTTGCCAACTCCAGCGGGGACACTTTCTTTCTGCTGACTACAGAGAGAGTACACACAGAGTCAGGCTGGAGCAGCTCAGATGCAGACACCTACGTATGCATAGAAGTACCTCCTGCGTGTCTGGGAGTTTTAGGGGAAGCACAGGAAAAGAAGGTTATGCTGAGGTCGGGGGCCCCACACTTTGGGGAAAGAAGAGTAGACCCCTGCACTCCAAACCTATGTTGAACAGTGACCTCTGCTATGGGTGCAAGTTCCCCCTGAAGAGGTCCCAGACTTCAGCATGATCAAGTCACCTACAGAGCAGGTGTTCAGCTGAGAGAGATGCCCTTTTGCCCCTGCAGCTGCATAAATCTCCATTACACCAGTGATGCTCGATACTTGGAAGCACCGTGCCACTTCTCTGCCTTCAGCATCATGAAAGATTCAAGGACTTGTGTCCAGTACTAGATAGCACACAGAGCTCATCAACTTCATCAGCCCAGGCAGGAAGGTCATGCCGAGCACAGCATCTGCACATACACAAAGTGGGTAAAATCAGCAGGCGTCAGTTCACCAAAGAGCAAGTCTCCCCCGCCACCGGAGACACATTCCTCCTAACAAATTTAAGAATGGAGACGCATTCCTTTCTTCAAGTCAAGCGGTTTGTGGCCCCTCTGACATACCCGATTTGTTTACTCAATGCCACCTAATCAGTTGTCGTACCAGACTGAAGAGCTTCAGCCTGTAGTAGAGCACATGCACATGGCTCTGCTCAGCCTGGAGGGCAGGCAGATTGCCTCCGAGCACCCCTCCTTGATGCTTCATGGAACCCATCAGCCTTCAGATGGCTACGGACTCCGCTTAGCACTATTTGTTGTCAGTGTTGTTCACCCACTTTAGCCTCCGGCCCTGTTTACACTACAGGCAAGTAGTGTTTGACACCACTTACCCTTCGCGGAAGACGGCTTGGTGGTTGGCCAAAACACAACCTCATGCACAAGGGGTGACTTGCCTCCGGCACTGGGCTGACGAAGGCTGGCTCGGCACCACCGCCCTGCGGGCACCCCGAGGCCAGAGGCTCGCGGGTCCTTTAAACTTCAAAGAGCATGAGGAATCTATCTTGTGCAAATAGACTCATCTTTTTTAATGAAAATTCTCCAGAAAACGTATTCCAAAATAAATGAAACAGACTATCGTGTCCTTGTTCAGCTCACACCAAGCACCTAGTGGTGTTGGAAATAGTGCACTGGATGAACGCAGTCCAGTATGGCACCTTCCCCGATCTCAATCCTCACAGCTTTTCACAAACTTGTAAAAACAGACCTTCAGGCTTCATTACTTTTCTTGGTGCTAATTGCGTGTTTGACTGAAAGTGGTACAACACATTACAGGTAGGGAAAACCAAAGGGTTAAGTACTTGAACAAGAAAAGGGTAGGTGTTATCAAGTGTCCAACTATGAACATACAGCTTCCCCTGGCAAGCAGTGCCAGGTCCCAGGGAAAAGACCTCAGTGGAAAGTCCCACCATGTCTTCATCATGTGCTCAACGTGCCCCTTACTGCAAATATCTTTCTCGTGTCTGTGCAGAGAGAGTTAAGACTCTTCTAGAACATTCCTTTCATTGTATGCAATAATTGCTTCTTACCAGAAAAAAATTTTTTACTGAATATATTGTCTGAAAAAAATAGCTCGCTTGGTTCAACTTCAGCCCTGCGTTACAGACGCAAATGAAAGCAACACGTACGTGAATTTGTACTTCATCAGCAAACTAACCCTTCACCCACTTCTCACGGTCATTCACTAGCTTGAATTAACATCGATTTAAAAGCAGTGAGTTAGACAAGAGTCGCTCAAAGAAATGCCAGTAACTGTTATTTTGCTCTGGAATAACATAAGAGATTTTAGAAAGCCACTTGTTGAAACGTGCCCTACGTGTCCTTTGCCAAGGGCCCGCGCTGCCGCCGGCAGCAGACGGATGCAGGCTGTGTGCTCACTGCGGAAGCCGGCAGGGAACTGGAATATTGTACTGGCAGTAGCCACCGCCACAGCTCAGCTCCGCCGCAGCAGGCAGCAGATTTACACGCACTAAGCTACGGAGCCAGGAGACATCTCCGGGGCAGGAGCTTTCTGGAGGGATAGTGGCATCCTGGCTAGCAAGCTGCGGTTAAAGCATTTATTTTCTTTAAAATCTGTCTTTTTAATTGCTCTTGTTTTTTTAAATATTGCCTATTTAAAACTGAGTGCTTCACTAGTTTAACAAGAGAGTCATGTCCACAGATCTTTACTCAAGCCAAAGTCCAAGCTACGTGAAATGGATATGGCAAGGTGGCTACCTGTTCCACCCACCCGGCCACAGCCAAAGTGAGGTCCCAGCCTTTCTCCTCCCAGATCTGCCCCACGCCTGCCCGGCGCTTCCTAACCCAGAGCTCTCCTGCACAAGTGTTCATCCCTTCCTCTGGGGAGCACCCAACCCTTCCCAACGCACAGCCCATGGAAAAACCTTCTTCTCCCCTTTCTTCTGCCTTGCTCCATACCCTCTGCTTTACGTCTCTCCTAGACCACCACACAGAAGCACAGGCTGCAGGGAGTCCAAGCCCCCTGCTAAAGCAGGGCCAGCTGCAGCAGCTTACCCATGGTCACGTCCACCTGGGTTTTGAAAATCTCCACAGATGGAGACCTCATAGCCTCTCTGGGGAACCTGCTCCAATGTCTGACCACCCTCAGAGTAAAGAAGTATTTTCTCATGTTCGGACAAAATTTTCTGTGCTTCAGCATACGCCTGTTGCCTCTTGTCCAGCCACTGGGCCCCACTGGGAATTCAATTGGCATATCCAGTCCACCTCAAAGGCCCCAGTCCCTCCTGGCCAGACTCCATCATTCCTTGCAATCTCCCCAATCAAAACACTCTTCCATCGCAGCCCGAGGTCCCTGAGATCCCTTTCACGAAAATAAGGGGACAACAACATGCACAATTTTTTTACGTTATGTCACTTTAAAGCGGATGCCCATATAACTTTTTTTTTGGTCTTCCTTTTTGTAAAACCAAACTATAAAGTTTTTTTGCACATGCCTTTGGAAATAACCTCAAATTGAAACTAGCCTTAACAGCTGCATATTTTTCAGGCTTCTGTAATCTGTCCAAGTCTATACATGCAAGAACAGGATTCCGTCCATCACTGCATCGAGGTAAAAAGACATACAATGAAGTCAGCAAGCTTTAAGGAACAGGAAGGCTGGATCTGAAAGCACAACATCGTGCCTCTTCCTAACATAGAGCTACTAAAGCATAAACACAGATCTCTGCCAGAAGCATTTTACAGGGAGAACTTTAACAAACAATCCATGAGTTTTGCCAAATTCAGACCTCAGTAATGCTAATGATTAGACGGAGCTAGGTTTAAGAGTGTACAATGAATAGATTTTACTATGTTAATAAATACTAGCTGTAAGCCACAGAAAGTGTGTCTTTGCTTTCCCCTTTCAGTATCTTTCAAAAAATTAGTAATTGCAATAGTAACAGAACTCTCTTGCAGACCTAACAGTACAGAAGTAACTCTTTCAACTGAAATCTAAGGAAAAAATCCATGCTGTGATGATATGACCAAACATTTCCACGTCATCAAGCCCAATAAAACAGATTGTGTCAGGCAGTTCTGAAGCTTCTGCAGATAAAGGAAGATCATTAAAACCTCTGATTTCCCAAATCAAGGACTTTTCCATAATGTACTTTGTGGTATTGCACAGTAAATGGGCTAGACAGTAGTTCAGAAAGAAATAACTGTTTGTAATTTTTTTAAACTTACAATGCTTTTTATAGTGTCTTGAAAATAATCAGACAACAGATTTACTTTGTTTGCCTTTGTTGTGAAGCAATTGAAAGAGAGTTTCTGAATTTCCTTGATTTAAGGCATCACTGACCTCAGAGAAAAATATCACCTGCTCAATCAAGTATTGGGGTTTTTTCTTCCAATTGATAAATTAACTAATATAGCGTTTGCAATTAACAAAACTTCTCATCCTGTTAGGATGCATCATTTTAGCTCAGGGTGAATATTGAAAATTTGGTAGTTTAATTTTCTTTCACAATCAAATAAATCCGTACTCCTCCTGGCAATACTGTGGCATAATTTCATTGCTTCTGCAGCAGCCAGCTATGGATTTCTGTATTCCTCAGCACCAAAAGTTCCCAAAACCATGCCTTTAGAGGCTTCACCAGAGCTGTTTTACGATCCCCTGCAGTAGCGTGCAGTTGTGCCCTTGCAGCAGCCATGTGCTCACTGAACCCGTGTGAGCCCGTGCCCCTTAAGCCCACCTCTGGGTACTCGCTCTCCTGAGCTGCGGGTGGGGAACCAGGCCTGGGAATGGACCTGGCCAAGCAGAACATTGGGGAAGAGCACGCAGCGAGACCAGCTGCCCACCCGCGGAAAGCTGTCCCACGGAGCACAGTCACCGCTGACTCACGGCCATCTCTGCCACCTTCAACTGTCAGGATAAGAGGGCTCCCCTTACCTGGGACGCTCCTACTGCAGCAAATGTCGGGGTCATGATCAAGCTCACTAAAAATACAGCTTTTGGTCACCTTTGTACCCCAACGTACCAGACCAGTAGATCTAACGTACTGTTCTCCAAACAGGCAGAACTCAGCCGTTGGATGCCAACAGACTGCATGTATAAGCTATTCTTTTAAAAAGAGTACGGTTCTCACGGGAAATATAAACCATCCTGTTTCATCTCAATGATGGTTGAAGTAACTTTTGAATAAAGTTTGAAAAGAAACATAAAGTTCTCTAGATTTGAAGGTGCTACTTAAATGAGACCAGAGGACTCCATCTCCAATGACAAGTCACAAGGTAGTTCAGGGAAATGAAGCATAGTCCCACAAAGGTGGATCTAGTGCAGCCTCTGAATTCCTGGTGTGGAAGGAGAGCTCACCAGTCATCTTTCACTCATTCTGTTTTGCCCCTTTATCCATCTGTTTATTTCTTTATTTATTGCATGAAGTTTGCTTTCTTCAAGCTGCCAGCAGGACCTTAGGAAGGCTTTTGCCCTTTCAAAGTCTCACCTAATTGCTCCTACACTCAAAGAGAAACCATTTCTCTTTGCTCTGGCATCCCACAGCTCTCCAGATTTCTTTCCACAGTCTGCACAACTGATAGGAAAAAGCTGACAGCAGAGTGCAGCGAGCCTCCTGGTGCATCCCCTTCCTCCAGACTCTAATCCTGGGTAACAGCTTCCCAAGAGCTCCAGCACAGTTTCTATTCAAAAGCTTCAGACCCTGACAGAAGGAGCTGGGTTGTCAAATTTCAAGTCTGTGCGCTCCACATAGGACTCAGAGGCATTTCTGCAGTAATAAATGTTAGCTCTCCTATGTGGCAAGCACTTGCCCTTTACACAGACATGTCTGAAACCTTGCAAAAGCCTTCCTCCTTGGGCTCCTGTTCCTCACTCATTTCCAGTCTGGACACAGCCTTCCTCTGACTGATACAAGGAATTAGTGACCACTCAAGAACAGGGAACAAGCATCAGCCCTGTCACAGTCCAGAGATTCCCCATCAACCACTATCACTCACCCCACCCCAAAAAAGTTGCTCACATCGCGAGTCTCCTCACATGCCTTAGAGTCCACCTCCACTCCCCCAGAGAGGACCTGGCTATCCCATTTTTTTCAAAACCCTGATTTTGCTGTGGCAGGGAGTTAATAAAACTACCTGTAAGTTGTTCTTATCAAAGCCCACCTTCACAGGACTCAAAGGACAGCAAAAGCCACGTATGAGAAATAACAGGCTAATGAAAGCACTATGCAAGAGACTGTCTGGTGTCACCAGAGCAGTGCAATACAGAGCGCTCTCCAGCAAACAATGAAGAACCCAAGCTGGATTGCTGTGTGCCAGTGATCAACATGACAGACTGGGGTAATTTCCCAGGTCAGCCAAGGCTGTCACTGCTACAGGGATGTACTTGCATTTGCAACACCATTTTACCTAAAATCTTTATGAGACTGCAGTGGAGAGACGCGCTTCAAGCACCAGGCTCTGCTGAAAAGCCAGGGACCTGGTAATCAAAACACACTGCAGAGAAGAGACAGACAGAGTCAGGACAGACCGAGGTGCAAGTCCAGGAGAAGAATGGCAGGAGATAGGAGGTTAGCAGAGTAATATGGCAGGGAGCGTCCTCCGTCCCTCTCTGCGCGGTCACAGCTGCCTGAGCCACGTCCTCCGACTGCAGGGAGCACCAACAGCAAACCTCCTCTGAACCAGCACAGCTCTCGGAGGAATTTTCCCACAGTTAAGGATCACATTCATCACTCTGTGCCAGGAACAATATTGCACTTTAACATCCCCGGGATTCCAGCAGACGGAAGGAAAAACATCCAGCCTCAGCCATGAGCAAACTCCCAGAAGCGGCTGAAGGGATGTGGGGCAATGCTCTTGTGGCTGCACTACAGCATGGCCCGTTTTACACACCGTGACCACACAGCCAAGCACAACCACATGAACTCAAGTGAAGAATGGAGGCTAGATCTCAATAAACCTTAAAAGGGTAATGATTAAACAACCAAGCTTGACCTTACCTGTAAATTCAAGGGAAAGCTGAAAAAAGGACAGAAACCCCCAAGCACCAAGTAAAAACAAGTGTCTGAACCTTGTGGATGTATACAACCAAAAGAAAAAAAAAAAAGAAGAAAGAAAAAGAAGAAAAAAGAAACAGAAATACTGAAGAAGAATTTGAAGTACTTTCTTTACCTGTACAATCTCACAGTTCTGTCAGTGGGAGGGGAACATGGTGACGTCCACGTGGACAACACTGCAAGCTTCACTGTTTAAAAAAAAACCCCACCTAATATTTCCACATATTTTTTCAGGGTTCTTTTTTAAAGTTTCCCTAACATGTGGCAATGCTTATTTCCTCTTAAGAATCAGACTTTTCTTCTTATCTGTAATGGTCTCTGTTGTTTTTCTTCCTACATATTTTTTAAGAAATCTTTCTTAGCGTTCGTATGAGAACAGGATTTCACAGCTGCTCTGTTTTTCTTTCGGTCTGGGACCGCTCTATGCTTTCTCACAATCCTTACAGACGGGAAGCTGTAGCCTGCACAGAGAGGAAAGCATAAATTACGCTATGACAGCTTTATAAGACTAATTCTTATAAATATCTCTCAATAGCCTCCTATTCACTGTCTCCCTAGAAGAGCAAGGAGGAGTTTTGCTGCTGGCAGCCTCTTCAACTGTATCAACGTATTTCACAGAAGTGCATGAATTTCAGCAACACTTTGTCGAGGAAGCCCCGGCAGGCTTGCAGGCCAGAAGGGACAAGGAGGACCCCTCAGAGCACCCTGCTCTACGGTAAGACAGACCACAGGCTCAACTCTGATGACCAGATGCGTTCAATCCACTTTTCTCCACCTCGGTTCCCTGCGAGTTAGGCTTGGAGCAAAGCTTCTTCCCCCAGAAGACGCTGCTCTGGCCAACCCACCCAACGTGGGGCCAGGCCGGGCAGAGGGGTGACGCGGGGCGCCCGTGTGCCCTGATGCAGCCGCCGGCACCCGCAGCCCAGCCCGATCCACCTCCCAGAGGTGCCTCGTGTGTTCTTGTACTGCTTCACGGTGTTTCGTTTTGGTGCGCAGAAAGTCCAAAACACCACTCAAGGCTCGTTTCATTTCAGTAGGATCTTTATGCACATCTCAGTCTCCTCCTCTCTACTGCCACTGCATTTTTATTCAAAGCAAAAAAAAAAAAAGCCCATGTTGCAGACGGAAATATATTACGTTCCTGAAAAGAGCAGTGTCTAATCCTATCAAAATCAGCTATACTATGTGCTCTGCATGTGGTAGATCTGTCTGCCATTCATCCTTTCATGATTGTTTATTGTCCTGTTCTTATTGTTTCAAAAAACATTTCATGCCTTACCTACATGTATTTATTTAAATATTGGTTCAGCTGTGTCACTGAAACTCTCAGAAATCCAACTGTCTTTTTCAAAAGTTAGTTAGGAACTTCTTCATTCAAGTACCACTGGCTTTCCTACAACGTCACCACACTTTTGAAAATAGGATTTAGATGTATGATGACATGGAAGGAAATTCAGTACAATTTCATTCTGGAGACATTAATCAGTGTGATAGCTCACCAGTACCACTGACCCATACCCATGTCACTTGTTACCAAAGTCTCTCATCACTGATGCTCAAGTGAATGCTGCAGAGGCCAGAGAGGTCTGTGTGCTCACGCCTGTTTAAATCATACACACTGTGAAGCTCCAGGATTAAAACCAGAGGCTGAAGGATGATGTCCAAAAGCTAGAAGCACTTAGTGCTAAAGCATCTTCTGCAACACTCGCAGAAGAGTTTCTTCCTACATTACACTTGCAATGGGACATACCCACTTATGGCTTTCTACCTTCAGACTAACTCCATTCTCTGCATCACGACCTCAGTACACAAAATAGCTACGACTCAAAAGAGCAACATTAAAAAAAAAAGTTAAAAGAAAAGTAGAATTAATCTGGTGATAGAATTCTTGCCACCTTCATCTATCGTATCTCTTTTTCCAATCATATATAGAGTTGCACTGACTTTCAGAAATATGCCGAAAGTCTTTTAAGTTTTTCCCTTACACAAGACGTGCAGCTGGACTTCTCCTTCGGCTCTCCATGAAATGCCTTTTTACCCAACCCCTCTGCACTTTTCCTTTTCAGCCCAAGCAGAGAGTATCTGACCCCACTCCCACCTTTTGTTGTGAAACTGGAACATGCCCAACATTTTTTCCTCAGCAGACAATTTATTTTTAAATCCATGACTAAGAATGAAGCATAATATATCTTAAAACAAATGTTCTTAGTCATCATTTCCATAATATTTCAATCCCTCCACAGGAAATATGATTCACAACAGCAACAGAATAAAAAACAACAGTTTTCTATTAGCAAGTGTCCACATCTCTTCATTTCAAGTCTCAGCAATAATAAAAACTGCAGTAATAAAAACTTGGATAAACGGTGACTCTTTGGAATAGCACTAATAAACAACTGGAGAGCTGTGTGAAAGGTGCACTGTATTTCAGTGGCACATAACTGGTCAGCTACTGAAACGAACACTTAAATTATGCTGTCCCTGTTACGAGCATGACAGGTCTTCTAGGTCTTCAAATAAGTGAAGTTTAATATTTAATAGGACATAATATAGGTCTAAAACTAGATCGCTTTCCTCAAACAAACGCTCATTGATCCCAACTGGCTTGTTCTCCTAAGGAAGGTTTTCTACCCCAGATGAAGAGAGAGGTGGTCTCCCACGCTGTTAATTCCCTTGTTGCTTCTTAAGAGCACATCATACACGCACAGAAAGTGAGGTTAAATGCCTGGTACTTCCAACAAACTAGTTCCCTCCTCCCTCTTTTTCCCCACAGCACTGATAAAGGCAGGTAAGTGTGTTTCGTGTCAGTGAGGAGGAAGGGCAGATGTCAGGACTGAAGTGTCAGGTTCAAATTTTAAGGTTTTATAAATTAAGCTTTTATAAATGCCAAGGCCATGGAGCTACCCCATGAGTTTGGGCAGGCAATTTGGGTTGCAACAAGGAATTATTCCTTGCTTCCCTGCTTACTGCTTTACACTTCGGTACAAAAGTGCTCCTGCCATATAGCGTAAAAGCAGATGCATCTCTCCACTGCACTTAGGGATCTTGTAGGTAATAAGATACTGTATTGACTAAATGTATCTTACTGTATGAGGCTAGGGGAAAAAATAGGAAATGCTACTGCAAATAAATTTCCATTAATTTGTTACATTTCTTCTTTCCTTTAGTTGAATTATTATGTTGGCTTTGCTGAATGTCACGATTTTTTACTTTTTTATGTTCCTTCTACTAAAAAAGTAGGAATAGGCTGTATATGAAACAATAAAAGTGCTATTTTTCGTATGAAATTATTCAAAAACACACACAACTTAGGCTCAAACCACAAATTCATGACCAAACATGAAATCATACTTTTATTCACGTTGCCGTGAACTTTTACCTATAGAAGCCAGAGACATCAGCCATCAACACCACTGTGAGCAGGTCAGACCATTCAGAAAAAAATTAAACCGGATAATGTCACTCTGGAATTAAATAAGTTGTGTAAAAAATCGAGATGTAATCAAATCATACAATGGTCTGACTTCCTGTATTAAGTGTTTTCTCTCAGCTCCATTAAAAGGTTAAAGACAGTTATAAATACACTCCACCAGTTCCCTAACATTGGCTTAACAGAGGCAACATTGGCAAAATCACGGACCATGTCTGATGATCAAAAGCTATAGCACCTGCTGTCCCGCTGACACCATGGTTTGCCAAGTGGAAAGAAGAGGCTTTCTCTTAGAGCATATGCTGCACCTGACAGAAAGCATTTGCAGAAAACAGTATCCGTCTTTGCCTAGACCTTACACATCCACAGACTGGACCCTGTTTGAGGACCTGCGGTACTCTGAGGAGGAGAGGACTTCCATCTCCATGGCCACGGAGCTCCCAAGGATATCTACCTTCCACGGCAGTATTAACAGGACATTAAATAAGAAAAGCAATTCCACCTCCACAGTTATTTTTGCAATTAGATTCCTTCAGAAAACCTATCTGTCATCACTAACGGACAGGCTCTCACCTCATACTCCTGGCAGAGTCCAGTGGTCTCAGACCCAGGGCTCAAAGCACAGCCTCCTGGAGCCCCTGGGTGTTTAAGGCAGATGTGTCCCAGAGAAGGGCTATGGATGCGCGGCTGCCCTGCTTGTACTCGCAGGGGACAATCTATCCAAAGAAACTGGTTAAACAAATCAAGGTTTCTAGTCACAAATGTCTTACCATGAAAAACAACATAAATCCAACACACCCTACCAGATGGCCCTTGTCCCATTCTAAAGCCCTGGGTTTACTCAAAACCCCACATTCCAACAGTCTTGCCTCTGCTGACTTTTGTCCATTAGGGTAAAAGGACTCTGTTCCTACGGGATCTCTTTTTTTCAAAGGCATTTCTCTTGCTGTCCATGCAGTTCACAGAGCAGAAATCGATCTCAGCTCACCAGCGTGGTTGGTTTCTGCCTAACTGCACAGGGAAACTTTCTAAAGTCAGGGGCCTCGCTGGCAGAAAATGACTGCCGCAGTTGCATGGAAAAGCTGTTGAGTTCAGACCGTACCTTGCTGCGCCAGAAAATCTCTTCCAGCCCTGTCTGTCCATGAAGTATCACATCTGTGGTGAGATAGAAATGCTGCGAACCAGAAGCCAAGTTACAACTATCAATGGGTTTCATACACCAGAACGGAATTCATAACTTAATATGGGAATATTTCACACATGGTTACAAGCACGTCTAAAAGCTCCCGAGCTTCTCACTTACTAGGTAGTGAAGAAAAAAGTAACAGTGATTCCTTAAGTTTCTGTTTCTGGTTAACGTTGAAGATGAAAAACTGCTAAAAAACCAATCGCAGAAAGAAAACAAATATCTGGCAGTCTAAAATAGAGCCAGCGTACTGATTTGAGATAGAGAACAGGATTCTTCAAACACATCTACTGTTTGGAAATCTCTTCCAAGATTATGGACTCTTCCAAGTCCATAAAAGAAGTAGCCAGCAGTGCATAAAAGGTCTTTAATCTTGGCTTTAGAGAAAATTAGTGAGGGAAAAATTCATCAAATGTCTACGTCATACAAATTAAACAGTCAAAACCACAACACAGAGTCAAGATCTTGTTACGGGCAAAAGATTCCTGTGTATGACTTTAAAACGTCAAACTTTTAACATCCACTATTATCTGTAATTTCCCAACACTGTAAACCACTTTGGCACCTTGTTGCAAACATCTTCCAAAGAGGCTGATGTCAGGATCGTAGAACCATGGAATGTTTTGGGTTGGAAGCGACCTTTAAAGATCACCTAGTCCAACCTCCCAGCCATATGCAGAAACATCTGTCACTAGACCAGGCTACTCAAAGCCCCGTTGCACCTGACCTTGAACACTTGCAACAATGGGACATCCACAACTTCTCAGGCAACCTGTTCCAGAGTCTCACCACCTCATGGTAAAAAATGTCTTCCTTATGTCCAACCTAAACCTACCCTATTTCAATTTAAAATCACTGTTCCTTGTTCTGTCACTATAGGCCTTAGTAAAAAGTCTCTGTCTGTCTTTCTTACAAGCCCCCCTTACATACCGAAACGCCACAATAAGGTCTCCCTTGAGCCTTCTCTTCTCCAGGCTGAACAACCCCAAAGCTCTCAGCCTTTCTTCATAGGAGAGGTGTTCTGACCCCAGGATGAGAGATCAAATGTGACACCCCAACACATACATTGTGTTTAATCGTTGGACAGTGGAAGGAGATTAATTTCCACCTCCCAGGCGTAAGACTCATGTAAAGTGCACGCAGAGAGAGATGCCACTTGGTACACAGAGGAGAGCAAACAGTGAGTCTCTTGCAGGGCAAAGATATGGCCCAGAGCATCAAACCACCAGTTTGCTCATGTTCAGCCACATCAGTGACTTCATCTCAATGACCTCCCTGTCTGCCATATGCTATCCCTTTCCTCAATTCATAAACCTTGACAAAACTGCACAAAAAGAAGGATGATTCCCAAGCGGTCTAAACAAACTGTATGGCCAGTTTAGCCCACGGAAGTAAATGGATTCAGGACAGCTAGAGAAGGAGTGACCACATTTCGTTTTTTTTCCTGGCAAGCTCTCCTTCAGCTCATCTAACCCCCTTGACATTTCATCAGACTTTGCAGCCTTTTCCTAGCAATTTGGACAAGGAAGACACTGAATTCCTCAGACTTTGCTTTCCATGACTTGAAATTGGCTTCGCAACAACCCATGGTTATTCTCAAGTGTCTGCCAGCTTGGCCTTACTCTCCCAGTGACGACGATGCTGGCTGACCTCTTCCACTCGCACCAGAGGACACCTAACACCTATTCACATACAGCTTTCAGCGCTCCCCAGGTTGCCCAAGGAGCATCAGATGGAAGGGTTTGCCCAAGGCTTTGACCACCTACAGAGCTCCAGAGGAACCTCCAAAGCATGACAAACTAAATCTGACAGCATTTTTAGTAAATAATGTTTTCTATTAGTTACAAGAGCTGTAAAATCAAAGCTTCTGGTCAGCCAATGCCCTTCTGTTTCCATTTATGGTTAGGAATGCAAAAACTGGACCACAATTTCTTTCCCAAACTCTGCTCAGCCTGTTCCAATTTTGGGACAGAATTCAGTCTAGTCAGAAATATTTTTAAACAATGTGGTCTATTTATAATCGGAAGAGTGATCTTAGTAATCATCAAAATTACTAGAAATTACTAAACTTAAAACACAACAACCACATTTTCTTCTCTCCCCCCACAGAGCAACAGATTGAGCAGCAAATCTGAGCGCTGCTGTACATAGCTCAAAAGAATCCCCTCCCTCCACCAACAGCTGCAGCCAGAGCCAGGAAAAAAAACTCAGTAAGTGAAAAAAAACCAAACCAGCCCAACAAACACAATGTTAGGAATGGCACAGAATATGAACTATATAATCACTTTTATATATTGTAGTTCACCTATACTTTCTGAGTACTACCACTCTATCCAAAAGAGATGATTGCATAGTGAGATATAGCAATAAAAATAAAAACTGTAAGATTAAAAAAATCAGTATCATTTAGGTCACGTAAGAGTTAAAGGAGAAGGGATACTGCATGTCTATGTAGAATAAAGCAGCAGAATGGCAAAAAAGCAGCCATTCCATAAAATAAGGGACAAACAGAACTGCACAAGGAAACAGGCTTTCATTAAACACATAATTTACTTGCACCAGTCACTATGAAATGATGATGCTGAAGCCAAGAGCTAGCAAAACTCAAAGCTGGAATTACAATAAGACTATCCAGAAACTAACAGAAGGAAAGCCAAGTGGCAAACTTTCATTTGAAAGTAAATTACAGATGAAAAAGGAGAGGCAATTCAAGATTACACTTGGCACCTGCTCAGTAAGAGTTATTTCACCTTGTTGGCTGCATCTGGTATTACCTATTCTTAGCAAAAAAAACCACACCTCACAAAAAAATAACCAGCCTCCCACCTCCCTCAAAACACCACTAGAAATGCCCTGAGCGACTCCACCACGGAGGTTTCAATGTTCTGCAGAGTTTCTGAAGCACGGCGTACCTGCACGCGCAAAAACCCCTACGCTGCTTGAAAATCTCAAGAACGCATTAAAACCCCTGCCTTCCAGACAAAAAGAAACTGTTTGATGATTTCCAGACTAACCTGAAGAAGCTTTCAACATATATAGTACGTTCTGCCTGAACAGGAGACTGCCCTTTCTTCCCAAGCTGGCGCTGCAATCCGTCACGCTTACTCCAGCTAAGTGACCCTCTGCAGAAGCGAGAGGCTAGGGCTGTGGTCTGACAGGTATTTCTGGCTGCAGGCCGGGCGTTAAGTGCTTTTTGACCTGCTGTCACCGCTCCCCCCAACTTGGGGTGACCCCCAAAAGCCTGCCGGCGTAACAGCACAGCGGCCGACCCACGCGCCAGCCCTGCCCGAGGGATGCAGGTCACAACCAGAGCCAAGCAAAACCACTGTGGCGGAAAAAGGGTTTGAGCTAACTGAGATCACTTCACCTTGCCACATCTGTACAGATGTATACCTGGTTTTGCAGCACCAGTCAGGCTGGCAACAGCGATGAGGCGTTTCCCACAGGAGGCTTCGAGTGCACTGGCTTTCACGCTGAATGAAACCGAACCATGATGCAGTCGGTTTTCACTCTCCGTGCTCCCAGGTCAGGGCTATATAACAGCCAGGGATTCATTTGCCTTTGGAGTAAAAATGTCAAGGTTTTGCCTCCACTAAGATTTTACAGTAGTACTGCAAACAGGTGTTAATTATATTGCATGAGGGAGAAAGAGAGGAAAATCACTGCTTCGGTAACGAAGACACTGCTTCTCAGTAATCTCTGGATGCCAGTCTCCAGCTTACTAAGCAGCATTTTCCACTCTCTGCTACAAGACACTGAACTCATACATCTGATCACCAGAAATGAACTTCCATGACAGTTAAATCCCCACTATTTTCAATCAAAGGGCTGTTCCCAGGAAAGCAGACAGCCTCATTCCAAGCATGAGCAGAAGAAACTAAAATGCATGCTAGCAAAGATGCAATACCTTCTACATTAACTGCAACTGCTCCTCGAGGGTTTCACACAGGATGCAAGTATGGAAAGGAAGCTTTAGGTTCTCACTCCCCCCCACAGAACTAGATGTTAAAAGCTTTTCACCTAAATTTGAGGTTAAAATTGTAAAAAGAAAGGGATATATGGATTTTGAATCCTTTCCATATCATTGTCTGCACTCCTCCACGTGCTGCACAACTTGGAAAGGGGCTATGGTGACATGGCTGAATCAACAGAAAAGTAATTTCAAGCACAAGTGGAAGAGGAGTGTGAAAGTTATTGCTCATTCAAGATTTGGAGAGCAAATGAGAACTTGACGCTAAAATGGTATTGGATAACTCTTCAGAAATAAATCAATACATCAGGCATCATTTGGCCTTTCCTTTACATATGAAGAATTGTTTTTCATGCAAAATCTGCAGTTAGCCCCACTCATATTTCACGTTCACTTACATGTTCTCAGTTGACATTACAATACAGTTGGACATACTTAGCTTTTCAGAGTACTTCCATAGGAAGCAACTTAACATGTAAACTTCTTTTAATTCTTCTGGTCTTGCCATTGTTGTCCAGCATTAGAAGATGTGGTAAGCTAAGGAAGGGCCAAGGGCTTGTCTACGAAGGCAGCTGTTCTTTAAAAGCCACTCCCCTTCCAGTTAACATGCTATACCATGTTCAATGCAAGAGGTGACAAGGCTGAAATATGTATCATGCAAAGAGATGTAGGAGATGACTCATACGAACAGAACACCTATCCCTAAGCCCTTGACATTCACTGTGAGCTGCTGGTAGCCATACAAACGTGTTTTCACATATTCTCTCTTTGAAATCTCTCTAAAATCTTACTTTAGCTGCTGCCTTGATAGACACGAGCAAATACTTTTGGTTCATTTAAGAGTATCTGTCATAAAGACACATCACTATTGAGACTGCTCTTACAAAAATACTTTACAGACAAAAATTTTAAGTATTGAAATTGCTTCTACCTAGTACGCCTCATTTTAAGTCTCCTTAGCCGAGGTAGTACTCCACTTACAACGAGCCACACACACAAATCAATTTAATCACCACAAAGCACATGGGGACTTAGCATTACAAAACCCTGAGACCTGCTCAGCACTTTGCAACCTATTCTAAAACACACCCGCAATGCTATTTTTCATCTTTTATCACATTTATCTTTGGTCTGTCTGGATAGAACACATAAAGGTGGGATCTCTCATTTAAAACACGGTTGTATAAAGACGAGTCACCAGAGCTGCAACTCCCCAAATAAACTCACGCATACAACCCCAACGAAGCAGGCGTGTGGTATTCCAGAGGCACCTGATGTTGAAGAGTCTGTTTTAACTGTCTGAGCAGCTGCAACCACCTACACACTCGTATTTTTAAATGATGCTATTGTGCATAAACAAAATATCATGGCAATCCAGAGAAAGCACATAAAGCAGCTGGGTAACAAACAATGAACAGAATTAGAGCTCGGTTGATTAGATTTATAAGAGTAATGATTTATAAAAGAACAATCCTCTAAAAAGTTCTTTTAGCAAGGCAGACATGCGCATCAAAGGAAAGCCATGACTTCTTTCCTGACAAATCCCTGATAAAAAACGTCAAATGCTAAAAACGACCAACACACATTCTTCTTTTGTAAAGATTATATTAAATCAAAGGAGTCATTTTTTAAGACTTGCATCAGTGTCCACAGGTGTCTCAATGGACCAGCTATATTTGGGGGGAAGGGGCAGAGGAAACAACCATGACCTCTAATTTGTTTGTACATATACAAAACTAACAACAAATAAAATGTCTGAGTGTATACACAAATGCTCAGACAGATGATACATGAGATCTATCTAACAACAACCGCGGAGGAGATGAACCTTCAGAAAATGAAGCTCGTTTTGCTGTTTGTATAGAACAAGCCAGCCAGCGCTGGGCACGCGTCAGAGTGTGCTTATACTGGGCTCCACAAGCAAGCACCCCAAGTCGTGCTCCAGGGAAGGGCGGTAGGTGCAGAGATGTTCTGCACCAGCCCTTGAAGACAGCTTTGTGCTGCCGGTCTGGCCGTGCTGCAGCAGGACGGCCAGTGGCTCTGAGCTTGGGGCTCCAGGTTTGGAGCAGCAGGGTGGATGGCAGCTCTGGGTTTGGGGCTCTGGGTTTGGGGCAGCAGGGTGGATGGCAGCTCCGGGTTTGGGGCTCTGGGTTTGGGGCAGCAGGGTGGATGGCAGCTCCAGGTTTGGGGCTCCGGGTTTGAGGGGCAGCTCCGCAGCCACTGCAGGCTGCCGCCCAGCGCTGCAGCATAAACTCGCCTGAGTTTTCCAGAGCCTTTAAAAACAACAGGCAGTGAACTTTAAGTCTGTAAAAGTGCTTTGTGGCCTTAACAGTGGAGACGGTGGGTTGAGCAGACGCAGGTAAGCCGGTAGCAGTGGCCTCCTCAGTGTTTCAATGCAAACTGTCCCCGCTGCCTTCAAGCCCTCAGTCCGCAGGAGCACTGGCACACAAATGTAGCACCCACCACAACTGTTTCCAACTCGCAGTCTAGCTTATTCTGTGGTAATCGCTTCAGGAAGACAAACAAGAGACATCTTAAGTCAACAGTCTCCTAGCCCTGCATTCTCCACTTTTTGTCCTGCTTAAGACAGTCTGGCTTTACTGCAGTCACCGCTGTTGCTTCAATTTACCAAAGTCCAACTTTCATCTGACCTTGCAAAAGCAATCTAAAGGACCACCTCACCAGCAGACTTCTGCAGGTCAAGGGTGGGACGTGGCTTTGCCTTACAGCTGCATCAGCTGTAGGATGACCTTACAGCTGTATTTCTTACCTATCACATCACTGTGTTCTCCTTGGTGCTTCCCCTCTGCAGATAATTTGATGCGATAGAATGACTGTTACGGATCTCTGCTTGTGTGTGCAGGGGCTCCGCCACCCTCACAAGTTCGCTGCATGGGGCTGTGTCTGCATGTGCATATGCCCACCATGGGAAACTGATGACCACCCTTCTCTAGGTCTCTGACACACAGCCAGACCTAAGTTTTTTCCAGACCGCGCAGCCGCCTCTCCTTGTCCCTGGAAGCCTCCCGTGTCTTTCACAGCATGCCCTCTAGTGCGGAAACTGCACATGGACTTCTCCACTTCTGCCCACGCTGCTGCCTACCGAAGGCAAACTGCGTTTCAGGCAGCCCAGGCAAGGCACGCTGCTGGGCCCAGCTCAAGGGCTATGGCAAGGGCCAGAAGGGAACTAGCAAAGACAAAGGGGAAAAAATACCTGCAAGCCAGCAGCGCAGAACAAAAGTCTGATCTGACTGTTCCCCTAGGAAATGGAAGTGACTCAAACGCAAGCGCGTTGGCTTCTAGTTAGCTTTCTGCATGTTCAGCATCTGATGGATCAAAAGTATAACTTTATCCCCTCCATAAACAAATTCAGTGAATCCTTTCTAACAAATTTATCTGTAAGATGCCAAATGGTAATGTTAATGGTGTCTGTAAATAAACACACAGTTTATTTTGTTCTCTATAAATTAAGAATAGAATTCAGACTTCAGACCGTTCCCATCTACTGCCATGCAGTGTTGCGATCCCCCGACCAGAGAGACCCATATTTTAAGAACTATGTTGAGGACCTGAGTCAGCCAATGTTCCTCGTGCTGAACTACAGCACTCACAGAGAGCAAACACACCATAACTGAATTTGTTCGAGCCGGTGTGTATTTTTGGTTCATTATTATTTTACAGAGTTCTCTCATTAAATTTTATTCCAAACGGACAGCATACCTTCCTGCAAAATCAACAGCTACGACACACAGTACAGAACTACACTAGCGTACGAGTACGAGGACATTGTGCCATTGTAGATGCACATACTATGCTGTATTAAAAAGATACTGTGCCATTGTAGATGGACATGTTACATTTTATGTCAGATACTTATTGATTTTCTTACAGTTAGCAAAGCACTTTCTGCTTTATTACTAATGCGTTTTATACGGAGTATATAAATAAGTACACATTAATATGTAAACTAATGGCTGGTCAAAGCATCTAGGTGATGAAATGCCACGGGTGCTTCTGAAAACATTGCCCTGTAGATGTTAATTCCAGTCTGCATGTTTCAAATACATGCCCCAGATAAATTCACACTATAAACAGGAACAGAGACGATACTTTTAACACCAGTTTATTTTGACCTTACAGACCAAAGGCAGATAAAAATCTAAGGTGGGAGGGTGAAAAGAAGAGGGCTTTAACTAAAGCCCTTGGCTAAAAGGCAGGCTCGGTGCAGCTGGTGAGGGCACAGCTACACAGTACTGCTTCCGTATACAAACAGAAATGCATCCAGAGAGCCGCAGAGCCCATCCCGCCCAAAACACATCGCTACCAGCTCCGTCAGCGTGATGGGTTTCTGATCCTTACGCAAGAAGAAAGTTTTCGAAGGGCTGAGGCCAGAAGCCCCGCTGCCGCAGCGAGACCCTGCCGGGGGACGTCGGCCCCCCCGGACACCACCGGCCCGTTCGCTCCCAAAACAAAGGCGTTTGTCAGAAAACGCTTCCTAAAACCACACTGCTCCTGGCACCCTTCTCCCTTAAATGCTCCTCTGTCACATTCGATTAGGAAAGGAAAAGAAACGCAAGACTAAATAAGAGAGATTTGGGTTGGCAGGGCTTTCGTTATTCATTGACTGTTTATTATTGATTTTTGTGCCTGTGCAGAAGGGTCACGTGTGCGCGGGAAAGAGGACGGCTGCGATTTACAGCGGGCTGTCGATGTAAGGGAGCTCAGCAGCCAGAGCAGCTCTCTGGGGATTCTCTCTGGGACTGGTTTTTGGGTTGTTAGGGTTTTTTTTAAACTAATAAAGTCTCCAGTGTTCACCCTGGGCTAAACCGAAGACTCCTCTGGAGCTCGCAGAGTCCACTGCAAAGTTCTACAGGGATCATAACCCGGAGCGGAAGATCGGTGATCCTACCACGCTGGGCGATCCCAAGGGCAGAAGGTGCCCTCCCAATGAGCCAAGCCGGGTCAGCATTTACAGCCACTGAGCCACGCTACAACAACCCACCAGCGGCCCATATGATCTGTACCACGGAACAACACGGCCCCTAACAGCCCTGCACTGTAGTGGAGAGCAGAGGGGTCACAGAAGCACAGAATGTTCGGGGTTGGAAGGGACCTCTGGGGATCATCTTGTCCAAACCCCCTGCCGAAGCAGGGTCACCTACAGCAGGCTGCACAGGACCTTGTCCAGACAAGTCTTGAGTATCTCCAGAGAAGGAGACTCCACAACCTCCCTGGGCAGCCTCTTCCAAGGCTCCGTCACCCTCAAAGTGAAGAAGTTCTTCCTCATGTTCCACTCGAACTTCCTCTGCTTCAGTTTGTGCCCATTGCCCCTTGTCCTGTTGGTGGGCACCACTGAAAGGAGTCTGGCCCCATCCTCCTGACGCCCACCCTGAAGATATTTAGAAGCATTTATAAGGTCCCCTCTCAGCCTTCTCTTCTTCAGGCTGAACAAGCCCAACTGCCTCAGCCTCTCCTCGTAGGAGAGATGCTTCAGTCCCCTCACCATCCTCATAGCCCTCCACTGGACTCTCTCCCCTATTTCCTTGTCTTTCTTGAACTGGGGAGCCCAGAACTGAACACTACTAATGTGTAGAAACCCACGCACTCCTGCCAGCTGGTAAGAGGAACTCCACCATATCTAGGGAAGAACAGATCTGTCATTACAGTTCTACAGGGTATTTATTTCAAGCCTATATTACTAGCTCACCTCAGGAGAGCAGCAAACAATGCTGACCAGTCCACCACATTGCTGACCCTGCACCCCAACTGACAGAGCATTTCTAGACCTAGACCCTCAAAACACAAGGGGGACTGTACTATACGATTATTCTGCAACCTAAATAAAACCCATTGCCTAATAAGGATGTTGCTCCATAATCAGTCATTGCCAGCTTGAATGTGGCCTGCAGAAAAACTGGCAATTTTAGATCTACCCGAGTTTTAGAAGACAGCAGAGTACTACTTGAAGCACCCAAAATTTTCAGCTGAGTGATTTACTAATTACTCGGTTTGGCTTCTATCGTGCAAAATTTGTCATATTGTCAGAAAGCTTTCTATCGTGTAAAATTTGATATAACGTCAGAAAGCTTACAATACCTTGTGAAACCGAAAATTTATCTTGCAACTTCAACAACTTCAAAAAATGTGTGGGAAGATAACTGATTAAAACTCTTGAAACATAAAAGCACCCGAGAAACAGTTTAGGTTTAGACAAGTCAGCTTTTTTTAAACACATAATACTCACTGAATATCTTTATTTAATGCTGTCTAACCTGCACTGCTATCAGCTCTCAGTTTCTTGATATCTGTGATGCTCCAACCATGGGAAGGCAGTGAATGTGAAGACTCATTTCAGGTTGCTGGGGGGTGTTTGGGAGTTTTTATGCTAAATACCCTCTTCTATCTAATGTCAAAATCTCTTGGGGCAACACAGTCATCTCATCAGAGGCGGCAGAAGCTTTGCCGACTGCTTCAAGGAGGCCAGGAGTGCAAGCCAGACTTTCTCAAAATAATTGTGGAAAGTTAAATTCCATTTCTACCTCCGAGACACAATCTATCAGCCAAGGCTTTAAGACAAAGCAACATCAGCCCTGTACAAGTAACATCCACAAGACCTGGGATGTTCAAAGACTCCCCTCAGCTTTGCTGAGGACAAAAGGCACAGAAAAAAAATTGCATCTGCTAAAATCCAGACTGAGTTATACCTGAAGAGTTGTACAAAAACACTTAATACATGTCAAAATAAACCCAGCAAACCACTAAGATTATTCAACAAAATAAATAATGAGACAGCAAGGTAAGAAATAGGATACAGTAGTTCCCCCCAAAAAATGAATACTTATTTCACTTTTAAATGGGAACAAAACTGTTGAATATGGAGGAAAAAAATAACAAAAGTGCAAGAAAACAGATATTGTGACAGGAGAAACAGAGACATAATTCAAAGAGCTTAACACGTTCAAGACACGGCTGAGCACGAGATGAAGGGAATATACATAAATCATCTTGCTGAAAGAAGTGGCATTGGAAAAATCAAGCCCAGCATCTAGACAGTTTCAATAAACTGATGAAAATCCCCAAGCTATGCGACAGTACCTCATATTTCTACATTTAATATGCAGACCCAAGCCACTGCACTACTGACAAAGCAGTACTATGTGAAACTTCAGAATTTTAAAGATAACAGTAAATTAAGCAATGGAGGTACATGAAAAATTGGATAAAACACAAAAAAAATAAATCATGCCAGACCAACCAGATGTGTCTTCTTATGAAAAATAGCTGGGTTTCTGGCCAAGAAAAATGAGTAGCTCAAAACTGTCTGGATTTCAGTAAAGTATTTGTCAGTGCCATAGGAAGTTGGTTGGAACAGGAGATGGGGGGAAGAGAGAGAGGAACTGGCAGAGACGGAGAAACCTGCAGCCTGCCTGGGAGCACTGGGCTGTGAGGAGAGCCCATGGAGCTGCCTGCTGAACCGTACTGAGTATTTTCATTACCAAAACCAGAAGGGTGCAGAAGGCGGCTGGTGTGAGCTGCCAGATAAACTGGATCGAAGCTCATGGTGCAAAGGGCAACGGACCAGCAAGAGTTTCTGCTCGCTGCTGGTCAGCTGCCGTGACAAGTCCGCACCTACTGTATGACCACATACTGCTGCGATCCACCAAGGAGATACTGATGCAAAAAGGGCAATTTTAACTGTATGCCTACACAGCAAAATATTTCCAGTGGAAGGTGAGAAAGATTAATTACACTACATAAGGCAGTCAATAAAGCCTTACCTTGGCATACAAAACGCTGTTACCCAATTATGAAATGGATGAAAAAATGAAAGGCCAGGATCCTTGGCAGGATCAAGGACACCCACACCTTTCAGGAGAGCAGGGCAGGTCAGCCGAACTGACTCCACCTCACCAGGGGAGGACGAGGAGGGAAAACCCCGTGTAAGCGCATTGGGAACCAGTCCTCACGGCAGTGGTGCAGTTTCCAGCGGTAAAGGGGAGATCTGTCATGACAGCAAACGTCTGCGAACAAGCCATGAAAACATCTAGGCTGGAGCAAGACCAAGGTTTCTAACCATCAGAGACACCATGCTCCAGAAATATCTTTCAGTGCAGTGGTTTATGGGAAGATAACGTAAAATATGACCGAGGACTGGAGTCGGGGACGCGGGGAGCCCTGTGCTCCCCCTCCAGCTCCACGCAGCTCAGCTCCCACCCGCTGCTCAGGGGAGGCAGGGGAGCGATGCTGGGACATTGAGGCCGAAGACCCCGGCTCCCACCGAGCCGCTGACCACACGCCCTCTGCTGTAACACAGGTCAAGTCCTCCCTTGCCAGGCCCTGGCAAACCTGGGCACCTTCCAAAGTCCTGGAGCTGGCGAGGGCTCCTCACAGCGTGTGCACCCCCAAAGCCACACAGCCTTTGGGGCGGCTGCTAGCACAGCTGTGGTCAGTATTTTAAAACCATAGACTCTTGACAAGGATCTCTGGAGGGAAATCCAAGCTATGGGTATGCCAGGCAAAATTTACTGCTAAGGAGATTCTCTTGTGCTTGCGTCACTTCTCCTTCGTCCTGTCCCAAAGAGCTGGACAGACAGACATCGGGACCAGGAGGCCCTTCTGTGTCGCCCAGCACAGCATGGTCTGGGAGCCTGCTCCAAGCGGGCAGCTCACAAAGCCAAGTGCTGTCGAGGAGACACTTCTGGCTCCTGGAGTGGCAGGTCTTACACCAGTGCAGCACTGTGCGAGACCTCCCCAGCTCCTTCCCGCAGCAGGGAGGGCTCGTCAGCTTGGCTGCAGCAGCCCGCTCCTGCACGCTGCTACTCGAGAAGTGGCCTGGATCACGCCTGGGGACTCTCTATCTCCTCGTCACCCAAGCCGGGTATGACAGGCCAGCTGCGTGCCCTCTCCTAACGGGGTCCGATTTAACCTTCTCTCCAAAAACCGAGGAAATGACCAGTCTGGAACTCGAAGCTGAGATTTGCGTTAAAGCGTACCAGCTGGGTACACCGCTATCAAGTTCACTTCAGAATTAAAAATAGCAAGAGAAGTTTCACATGGAAGACTAAGTGTGTTAGCAGATCATGTAACCTTGCTCCAGACCAAGTCACGCTGTAAACAATTTTCAGTCCTCAGCATAAAATATACAGGCAGTGCCATCAAAACTTTTAGTGACGTGAAGATCAACATCTCTGGCACTCTCCGGTTACAAGCACATTTTCTTGAGAAATGAAGGGCAGCCGTATAAAATAAAACAACGACAAAGATAACATTTCTTCTGCTTTAAATCTGATCTCTGAGTGTCTTGCCACCGAGTGCAAGACCTAACACATCAACCTAACAGGCCTGACATTTAATAAGCCAAGTTTATTTCTAGAAAGTGAGCTGGAAATTACATCTCATGGATGCAGTTGGCACATTGTGCAGAAGAGGAATCTTACGATGACTGCATTTCATTTTTGCCCTGTAGCTTTCATCCTCCTAATTGGTATATTTAAGTGCACTCAATCACTTAGGCATTGAATCTACCGCAGTGATAAATCTCCAGTTTAGACTCCACAATAATAAATCTTTGTCTTCTCTCAGCAGCTGTCGAGTTTTGATTAGGACTTTGAATTCAGGTCCTCTCCTCAGGCTTAACAGTAACAACTTGTTTGTTCTGTCTGCTGAAAGCACGACATTAACTCTTGTCTTTAAATGCATTACCGTTGCCTAAGCTTAGTGTTCTCGGTGTTAAAATCAGTTGCCCTTCTGTAGTGCCCAACTAAGAAACACACCAAAAAAATCCAATTAGCCTGTGCTGGCAGTTTACAAAGCAACTTTTATTCATTAGTATTTATACAGCACCACTGGCCCACACGACACTTCACAGACACGAGGACGAGCTGGAGTTTATAACACAGTCTTTCAATAGATGCCTCCAGTGCCACACAGAGCTAATTTAAAAACCAGTGGAAGGGGCTTTCAGACACCCCTTTAACAGCCAGTGGAGGGGTGACATCCCCACAAGCACCTCACAGCCTGGCCTCAGGACCAAGCTAGGTTTTACCTTAAATTTTACGACAAATACCCTCAATACGTTCCTGAAGATGCCCTGGTAAAAAAGGTAAAACTCAGTTGCAACCATCAAATCAGAAGAGGGAAAACTACCTTTGGATGGCAGAGACTGGGGTCTCTATCCCCAGTTTCACTACAGGCTTCCCGCAGTACCTTGGTAAACTACTTAGGCCCCGTCGTTAAGAATTCATGCATATTAATTACCTCTGCAGTAAACCCCTGGACCTAGGCTTGCAGAACAAACCATGCCATTAAAGATTTGCAAGTTCGGGGTCTCATTTCCCCATGCCTTAGTTCTCCCCGTACAGTTCAACATAACTCTCGGTTGTATTCAACATACCAACAGCTACCTGGAGTAGGGCCTTATTCTGTTAAATATAAAATACCGTCTTAAGCCTTGTTATAAAAAGCTGAATCCTGACTTGTGACTGCTGCACAAAAGATTGCACCTTCATCCTCTTCTGATGGTGATGCTCATTTCTGTAGACTTTAGTCCAGAAGAAACCGTCCGGTCACCCAACATGAGTCACCACTTAAGTGGTTTTATTTGCTTTACCCCTCGCCACCACGACAACTACCTCTGCCTTACGCACAGAGCTTCCCAGCGGACCGAGCTACGCGCAGAAGCCCCGGGCTCGGTGGGGACGGCAGTCTGGCACCTGCACAGAAGTCCCGGCACACGCGGGGACCATCGCAGCCTCCATGCTGGCACAACGCACCTGCACGCCGTCAGCCAGCGCTTCCAGCTGGGTGCTGGGGGGTTTTAAATCTCAGCATGGCAGTATTTTTACTAGTCAGCTTTCCTGTTCATCACAGGCCATTACATTTCACCCCCAGTTCCCTCACCGTTGAGCTTGGCAATCCTCATCGTGCTGACAGTCTCAACACCACGGCAGCCAAAGCTGCAAAGCCACAGCACCGCTTGCCACAGCAGCTGGCTCCAAACACACAGACCTTCAAAAATCTCCTTTAAAAACATACTTTGCATGCAAATTCCTCTGGATTCAGCTTCCAGCCAACCATTTTTGTAAGATTTGTCTCCCCTTGTATTAAAGTCTACTTCAGTACCTGCTGTTTTCTTCCCACCACATCATTTACGGTGTAAGCAGCCACCGCCCAACTCTTCGTTTGTAGTGAAGCGAGGGTATCGCACGCAGTGGGTTTCACAGCCAGGCTGCTTCTCCAGACCACGGATGACTTGGCCCCAGTCCCGCCAAGCGTAACACGTGCATTTTAACTCCAAGTATTTTGGAAGCTCACTATATACTTGTCAACCAGCTTAAAGCTCTTACTCCTCCTTAGCTACGGTCAAGTTGCTTCTGAAGCTTCTCTGTGATTAGATAAACAGTTTGAGCTTCCTCACGCCATTGATCTGTTTTTGCTAGACTCTGCGTAGTTCCCCTCCGAGCTGCTGCAACTTTCAGAATCCATTTTAAAACACAGGCGCAGCATTCCCCCAACAATCCCTGGTTTATCCAACACCATCTTCCTAATTCCTGCTGGGTGTTGCTCTCCAGGCAGGTATCACGCCCTTCTGCCTTTCACTTCATGTGGAGCTTTGGCACAGAATTACGTATTTCTCTCTCTTTTCGGTCCTTTAGGCACTGACACCACTTAGTACTTCTTCCATGTTTCACAAATGCAAATCTAGGATCTAGATGTTTCCATTTGCTTTGTTTACAACATAACCACATACACACACACTCCCATTTTAATTTTTTCCTTTAATTCAGAATGGTAGTATTTGTGGCTGCTCAGACAATTAGGACCTACAACCTCTGTGAACAACAGGGCTTATGTTCTTTCAGGCTAAATTTATCCAGGCACTCAGCAGATGCTTTGGGAAAATCCCACAACATATGTACAGTTCTAGCAGCACTTCTGAAAATTTTCTGCAGCACACGGAGGACATTAGACTTCAGTTAGAAGCTGGCAGTGCAACTCCATGGTTGCATATCAGCCAGCATTACAGTAAGCTCACTCAGGATTTTATCAAATATTATTTTGAAGGCTCTGGCTTACACGCTTCCCCTGAAATACAGGCTGCAAATCTTCTACAGCTTTTGTAGCATTAAAGTCAATTTCTTAACGAAGTATTTTCTGAAAACCTTGTATTTGCTACAAACTTCACTCCGTTTCCTGCATGCAGTGCTGACTGAAAAATCAAGCTCAATCAAAAAAATCAAACTTGTAAAGAAATGCCAAAATTTGTAGAAAACAAGTATCATCACATGCTGCATCCATTGCAAATTGATCTAATAAGTTTTGTTAGGGCTTTTCCCTCCACAGGGGTCCCAAGTTTCATCTGTAAAGACTCTTGTCAAAAATAAGACACCACTTTCATGCACATCATATTCTTTTCCACAAAAATGGAGAGCTTCCAAGCATACCACGTTGAAAATATACGTGCTTAAAATGGTTAAAATCTGTTTTATAATAACCTCTTTAATATTAGCCTATATCCAGGTAACAACTGATTTTTTGCAAAACCCGAAAAGGCAGACCAAAGAAATCCAACATCCAAACGCTGTCTGGAGGCCCAGCAGCCACTACGAATGCTTCACGGGGCTGTAGCTGATACAATGGAAGACGGAGATTAACGGTGAAAAAAACACTGTTTACTTTAATTCCATTAGGACTGCAGGAAATAACATCAGTATTTAGGAAAGATTTCACTTACGTTCTCAGAAATGCAAAAATTACGACAAGTAATTTGGGGTCAGTGGGCAAACTATCTGTAGATAAACTGATTCCATGAAATCCATATGGCAGAATTAAAGCTGACCTTGCTAGAAGTGGTCATGTATTTAAAATTTTACCTTAAATAGTCAAGTCCTTACCAAAAAAAAAAAATCTACACTGCACTTGCAGGGTGTTTAGAGTTTTTTCCATCTCCTTTTGGTGGCATCACAATTTTACTCCAGGTTTTCTGTGGACACGCCACCACACTCACTTCTGGGGTTCATGCAGCAGATGCTTACAGGGAAACCCACCGTAGCGACGGCAGCTGACTTTGAAAGCAGGCCAACCAACTACCAGCAAGCCTGCAAACGTCAAAGCAACTGTCCTTCAGCCCTCTCAAAAGAAGGACGCTGCTCACTCATTTTTAATCCGTTTGAAACTCCCCGGCCTTCGTCGGGTTAATGTTTTCCAGCCCTACTGATTAATTTCCCGGGCTTAAATATATGAAGAGGAGCAATGTGTTCTGACCGTGCTGTCAAGATGCCATCGCAGCAAACACACCGTGACATGCATGGTGGCTACGGTGACCGTGCTGGCAGCCCCGGTGCCCATTAGTAGCCCCAGAGCCCACCGGCAGCCCCAGAGTCCCCCGGCCCAGGCTAACAAAAAACCTTCTGCCCTAAGGGTGCTTTATCACCACAGGTCTGCACACCTCCAGACAGTCAAATACCACCAACAGGAAAAAACTGACCATTAGTTAAATTTTAACAACAGGCGAATGTTTTCTGCTGCGACTTGAATTCGAGACCATGGGAAGAAGAAGTTGCTTATTCCTCACATCGCAACCTACTGGAGCACATCATACCAGTGCCCAGCACAGATCTGCAAGGTCAGGAAGCCCTGAAAGGGAAGATCAGAGATGAGATGAGCTTCACTGACAGCAACCACCACCCTAAGACAGCATAGCCTAAACCCGAGAGGTGTGCTCCAGCTCTTCATCTCCTGCAGTACTTCTGCTGGTAGCATCACACCCAGCTTTCCTGCACGGTTAAATACCGGACAGTTTTTGTAAAATGAGGGTTCAATGAAACAGGAGCGATCCGAGTGCACGCACCAGTGAATGCATCTGAGGTGGACCAGATCACCATAGCACCTGGCTGCCTAAAAATCTCTGTTTTGTGTCTTCAGAAAGACTCTTGGATGAAGAGAAAATGTTATCCTAATTTTACAGGGAACAGAGTAGAGACTTCAACCACGTCTGCTCCATCCTCCTGCCCACTCATGGGCAAACCCTGGCTGTGAGCGCGTGATTTGGTGTTGGCCGCTGCCGCACACGCTGCTGCGCATCAGCCTCTTCTTCCAGATGGCTGGCACCATGCGCGGCGTTTCAGGCTCTGCGCTCTGAAAGAAAGCTATTACATGCTCACAAATCCCACATTAATTAAAATCCTAGGTAATTATTTCACTAGGAGCATGAGAAAAAAAAAGGTATATAAAACAATAACAAAGAAACCCACCGTGTTCCCCAGAACGCAGCTTCGCCACCAGCACCACCAGCTCCTCACTGGGCTGGCTGACCTCGGGGCCCGGCAGGACGATGTCACTTACTGTCTTTCATGATGGAAGTTTCTAATCCTCCCTTCTCTAGGCGTTCATTCGGTAACAGCACGGGGCCTGGCTCCAACGCAGCCCAAGTGGGGTGTCCCACAGAAAGCTGATAATGCTCTACAGACACCGACAGAGCTAGATTCAACCCAGAGTTCATATCCATATATTGATTATTCACACTCTTCGGAAATAAGATTTTCTGATTTCTCTGCCCTCAGCAACCCAGAGGTTTCCTCCCCTCTGCCTCGTCACAAGCCTGTTGCACTTCATGCCCTGGTTATTGAATCAGTCTTTCTGGTGAACTTCGAAAGGATAAATAAAATCATCAGAAACCGTTTAACTTCTGGGACTCTCTGCTTCTTAGGATACGAACAGAAAGTCAAACTGTTATGTCACGCAAGCAAGCAGGGCTGCACATTTTTAGAAGGGGTGTGTCTTAGTTCAGATTAATGTGGCATTCAGAAATTGTGCAAGTGCCAACATGGCAGGCAAATACATCATGTTATATAAAATAATCACGCTTCGTTTAATTATTTTGGAATAGGATGATAACATCCGCTTCCTCAACTACTTATTCTGTATTTAATATTTTAGCCTGGCATATTAAGTCTCCTCTCTGGCTTCCTGGGTAACGGTGTGGTACAGTTATAATAGCTCAAACACTCCTGTTCACGAAGGATTTTATGACTTGATTTGTACATTTAGCTTCAATAAAATGCAAAAAAAACAGGAAACACCACAATCAGATTTAACCTGAGTATTTTTATACAACAGACTAGATTTACCTTTGATTATACCACAGTAACCTACTCCACCGAGGAGACCGAAATTACACTTGCCCCACACTGCGAGGACGTTCAAGCCTGGAAGCCCAGTGAAACACACAGGACCACAGACTTGCACACCCAGAGCTGCCAAATACTTGGGGCATGCACATCTGTGCTCCACACTTCACCTTAACAAAACCATAGCTAGAACGATTTGGTGAAACCACCCGTGATCACTCCGCCCACCGCTGCTGCACAGCCCAGCGCCCAAGTCCTCCACGAAAGCCAACGTAAGGCTGTACGAACACCAGTGACCCATATTTCGCAGTCTGACTTGCAGACTTGCAGATATGGGAAGCCCAACAGTTACTTTAGCAGCTGATCCACGGTTAGTTAAAAATTAATGACTGATTGTGACTAAACTGAGTTTGTGCTCTGCTTCCAGTCATCAATTCTTATTTTCTTTTCATGATTAAAAGGCCAGTTATTTCTCCCCCATGACAATACCTCCTTACTCTAGTGACCTCCCAAGCAAATTCTCTTATTCTGATCCTTCTCCCCAGCCCTTACATTATTTTTCCACTATCTTCTCCAGCTTTTCTCCTTTCTTTTGAAAATATTGACATAGGGCATGGAAAAACAAAACCACGCAGCGGCAGAAGGAGCAGTCCCCCTGGCAGGTACTCTCCCTCGCATGCCACTCTAGTCCTTCGCATCACAGCAGCCCACTGTGGACTCAAGTAAAGGTGTCTGATCTAAATATCTAAAACCTTCTTAAATCACTGTTTCGTGAGGTGCAAACTATGCTAAGCCTGCGTCTGGTGGTATTGAAAACCGGTTTGTTCGGCCTCAACTCACCAACAGATCCAGCTTGTTCTGGGAAAATGCCTGGTCATTGTTTTTAATCACCTTATTATTTATTTACGTCACACAGAAGTTTTATTAGCAACTTTTATACTTTTCACATCACTGAGATATGTTTGGTTAGTGTCCCACCTGGGACCAGCTGCTAGGGTACTTTATTACAAGCAACCTTCAACCAATGACAGGATCCTACCATGATCGACTGGGGAAGAAAAAAGATCCACAATAACTCAGATTGTTTTTAATTCATTCACAAAAGCATTGTAAAACAAAACCAAACAAAAAAAAAAACCATGTTATTGCCAGTGCTGATTTTTTAATAAACCCCATTTAGGAACAGATGATGCATAAAGACCATATTGTGCCTATTGTTCTCCCCTGGTAACTCATTTTCATCGTGCACTTTGGGGCTCACTGGTAATTTCTTCAGTCTTTTTAACCCCTTCAATGCTTAAAACACACAGTTGTGAACATCTCTCCCTTTTACAGATTTCACACTGTCATTTTACTTGCATTCTGGGACATTCCAACGAAAACCAAGATGACTCAGCTGAAGATGGCTGGAGGAACATTTCAAAGTGCAGCAAGCATCAGTTCGTTCAAACTCAGGAAAAACTCGGAGGGGTTCAATTAGGTCTCAGATGGATGCCTGCAATTTTTTTCCAGTAGTGAAAATGATAACATAAAGCATTCTGACATTTTTGCTTGACAACCATGGCCTGCAATGTTTACCTGGGACATACACTTTACATAAATTATTATGAATCAAGCAACAGGAATTGCATCCTGTTCTACTCTGCTTGCAGCAGTGTCAAAAGAAACAAGAGACTTGTTCAAAGACATCGAGAAAATTTCATCACAACTGTATTTAAAAGTTGTTTTTAGCTGCATTCACGCTTAAAGTGAAAATTGCAGTATGCTGAATCTTTTTCTTTTTTTTTTTTTTTAATTCTTCTTTGACGCTGGATTTTCCAGAGGCTTATCAAAAGAGAACAGGCCATAAAGATGGATGAGGGGCACTCAGATAACGTTCAGCTTCCCAGCAGCAGGGATGCTGCACGGGTTTGCATCTCATCTGCCCCCAAAACAAGCAGCCTTCTCCGGGGGGGGGGGATTTAAAAGAAACATGACAAATAAAAGAAAAATAAGCAATTTGAAGATAAAGACAGAACTGCCCAATTCAGCCTGGCTGACACTCCACAAGCTACTCCTGACTCGGTAGAGTAGTGGCATACTACCTTAGTGAGTCTTAACAGTCCAAGCAAAATCCATTGCAACAGCCGTGATCTTCCAGCAAACTTGTGTGCTTATTTATTACAGTTCAGAAGAATAAGCTGCTATCTAATGTTTATCAGAAACACAATAGAAGTTTCAATCCTGTTAAAAAAAATTCTTGAGTATAATACTAATAGTACAGGAAAAGGCGTTAATTCCACTCCATATATTCCCCGAACACAAGCATATTCCCCACAATAACCAAGGTCCTTTTCTATCTTTGACAGAAACCATGAATTCTGCACGCATGCAGTTTTCCTTTGGAACCCCTCAAACACGCACATGCCACCTGCTCCCAAGAAAGCTCCCAGCAAGAGCCAACCGCCCTGGCTCTGTATTTGCATACATAACTCTTTCTACATCAGAGATGAGCCCGTTATGGAAATGAACCCAGACCAGGCGCACACGGGATGTAAATTCCTTCTGGTTGCTCCCGACTGGGGCTTGGAATTGAACGAGCTGCGTGTTTTTGCCCAAGCCCCTGAAAGTCTCAGCCACTCTCGAAAGTACAGAAAAAACCCTGACATTGCGGGGGGAAAACAGGAGCTTCGCTGTTTATCTTCTACGCAGTGAAACCAGTACAAACACCTTAAGCCATTACTTGCAAACCAGACACGTAGGGTTTTTTTCTCAGAGAGCCTGCTAGCCAAAAACCAGTATGTGGACTCCTTTAGTAGAAGGCTAGTGTGAAACACAACTCCGGAGAACAGCGAGCTTCAGCTCGGGCACGGTGACAGCTCGCCCCACGGCCCTGAAGTCACCGTGACTCCTCCACCCCTACTCGCGGCGCGACGGAGGAGAGGGAGAAGCTGCTCCAGGGCCCCCGCAGCCCTCCCACCCCAGCGGGCAGCAGCAGGGAGGCAGGCACAAGGACCGAGCAGGGTCCGTGGCCGTACCCCTCCGTGGGGCCGCCCACCCCGAGCAGGCAAAGCAAGCGGGAGGGAGCGGCAGACCACCGAGCCGCGGGCGGGCTTCCCCGTCCTCCTGCGAGCGCAGCTCCTCCGAGGCTCCCAGCTCCAGGAGGGAACCCTCAGCTCAGCTCTGCCTGCACCTTCGAGCCCCCCCAAACCCAGCCGCACCAAACCAACATCGCCCCTTCGACATAGAAATCCCCCCC